>Ga0247760_1000011_pt1 | contig 140789 bp, 174 predicted proteins | sample UWRJL171409R4_FD_179936 | JGI IMG/M metagenome (GOLD analysis project Ga0247760, IMG submission 179936) | Plant litter microbial communities from Arlington Agricultural Research Station in Wisconsin, United States - UWRJ-L171-409R-4 | ecosystem: Environmental > Terrestrial > Plant litter >...
AGGTGTAATTGAAGCAAGACATTGTTGCATGGCAAAGATGAGATAAAAAAAATAACTAGTCATGCGTCAATCCGTATCCCGCAGATCTTCATCGGGATGAGGGATATTTGACCGGCTTGGCCACTTTCTTCTGGGGGTTCAACTCTGGGCAGTAACCACGATCGTGTGAGCTCTCTCTGCCTTCCTCGTCACCCCGCGCCTTGATAAGATAAGAGCTCTGCCCTCCCCAGGGTGTTTAACGCCCCGCATCTCACGGCACCATCCACGAGTCCACCAGTCCATCATCCTCGTCGTCATTGTATTACGCCCCCTATTTCACAAGAGTTTGTCATGATTCGACAATAGCTACATAGCCCTACATCCTCACAGTCATTGTTGTTCGCTTCCAGGTGGCAGGCCTGGAGCATGCCTGTTCAGAACATAGACTTTATCTTCCGCCGCCCTCTTGAAATTATACTCGCACCCTTTCGAACTGTATTTACGTTCCTCACCCGATCAAACTCCCTCGCCCTATTCTTCCACAAGTGCCGCGGCCTCCTCTACCAAAACGCGGTTTTTAGCCCGACCCTGAAGCCACCAGCCAAGATGGGTACCAGGAAGAAGATTGCCATCATGACGTCGGGCGGCGACTCGCCCGGCATGAACGCCGCTGTGCGCGCCTGTGTTCGCATGGCCATTCACATGGGCTGCGACGCATACTGCATCTACGAGGGCTACGAGGGCCTGGTGCAAGGCGGTGATCTCATACGCCAGATGGAGTGGCACGACGTTCGCGGCTGGCTATCCGAAGGAGGAACCCTGATCGGTACCGCCCGCTGCATGGAATTTTACGAACGAGCAGGCCGCCTCACCGCCGCCAAGAACATGATCCTCAGCGGCATCGACGCCCTCATCATCTGCGGCGGAGACGGCTCGCTCACGGGAGCTGACAGATTCCGTTCCGAGTGGCCTTCGCTGCTGGAGGAGCTGGTGGCCACTGGCCAACTCAAGAAGGATCAGGTCGGGCAGTACGCACATCTCAACATTGTGGGCCTCGTAGGTTCCATCGACAACGATCTCTCAGGTACCGATGCAACAATTGGCTGTTACTCGGCCCTTGCCAGGATCTGCTATGCTGTCGACTTGATTGAAGCCACCGCTACGTCCCACTCTCGGGCTTTCGTCATCGAGGTCATGGGCAGGCATTGCGGCTGGTTGGCATTGATGGCCGGAGTCGCTACGGGTGCCGACTTCATCTTCATCCCCGAAAAGCCTAGGGAGGACAATTGGAAGGAAGAAATGTGTGCTATCGTGCACCAGGTCTGTCATCAACTCAGAATGATGTGCTCTGAATAGTAACTGACAATTACTTGCAGCACCGAAAACGTGGGAAACGAAAGACAATCGTCATTATTGCCGAAGGCGCGCTCGATAAACAAGGCACCAGGATCTCGCCGGAGATGGTCAAGAATCTACTCGCCGACAAAAAAGGCCTCAACCTGGATACCAGAATAACGACTCTGGGTCACGTACAGCGTGGAGGAACTGCCGTTGCCTACGACAGGATGCTCGGCACGTTGCAGGGCGTTGAGGCTGTCAAGGCTGTCCTCGAAGCAACTCCGGAAACACCAACGTGCTTCATCGCAATAACGGAGAACAAGATCGCCAGGAAGCCCCTCATGCAGGCGGTCCTAGACACAAAGGAGGTTGCTAAAGCGATAGAGCGGCAAGACTTCGAGATGGCTATGTCGCTACGTGATGCCGAGTTTGAAGAACAGTACAACTCCTTCATGATGACGACGGCCGTCCAATTCGATAAGGAGCTCATGTTACCAGAAAAGGAGGTATATTTTTTGCAGATACCATGTGGTGCTTCCTATGCTGACTTTTCTCAAGCGGATGAAAATCGCCTTTATCAATGTTGGCGCTCCGGCGGGTGGTATGAACGCAGCCGTACGTGCCGGTGTTGCATATTGCTTATCTCGAGGGCACGAGCCCATCGCCATCCATAACGGATTTGCAGGTTTCGCGCGTCATCACGGCGACAAGCCACTCGGAGCAGTACGGCCTTTCAACTGGCTCGAGGTTGACGGGTGGGCGAGCAAAGGCGGTTCCGAGATCGGAACGAATCGGGAGCTTCCTGGAGAGTCCGGTATGGATGTCATTGCCAACCTAATCGAGCAGTACGAGTTTGACGCCCTGTTTCTCATTGGTGGCTTTGAGGCGTTCCACGCTGTCACTCAGCTGCGGAAGGCGAGGGATCAATACCCCTCTTTGTGTATCCCCATGACGCTTCTTCCTGCTACCATCTCCAACAATGTGCCAGGGACCGAATACTCACTCGGTTCGGACACTTGCCTGAACGAACTGGTAGATTACTGCGACAAGATCAAGCAGTCGGCGTCTGCGACCCGAAGGCGCGTGTTCGTTATCGAGACACAAGGCGGCCGCTCAGGCTACGTGGCAACACTCGGCGGTCTCGGGGTAGGCGCGTCTGCAGTGTACACGCCCGAGGAGGGACTCAGCCTTGACATGCTCGCAGCAGATGTTCGTCATATCAAGGATGTTTTCGCACACGACAAGGGCCAGAGCCGCGCGGGCCGCCTGATCCTGATCAACGAGAAGGCATCCAAGGTTTACAATGCGAAGTTGATTGCCGAGATTCTTCGCGACGAGGCCCACGGCAGGTTCGAGAGCCGCGAAGGCATTCCGGGCCACATGCAACAGGGTGGTGTCCCATCGGCCATGGACCGCTCCCGCGCGGTACGCCTAGCCATCAGATGCATCGAGCACCTCGAGAAGTACGGCAGAAATATGCACAACAAGGTCAAGGTGGATCCCATGAGCGCATCCGTGATTGGCATAAAGGGGGCGAGCATCGTCTTTAGCCCCGTCCAGAAGCTCGAGGAGGAAGAAACGGACTGGCCTAACAGGCGGCCTAAGGCAGCGTTCTGGCTAGGCATGAAGGAGATTGTTGATGTTCTGGGTGGGCGGCCAAAGTATGAAAAGCCAGAAGCAGATCTTACGGGGACAAAGGCGAAAGACGTGAAGCGGGGGCTCGAGGCTGTCTTCTAAAGGGCGTTCACACATGGGATCCTTTTCCCGTACAAGCTCTGATTCCGCTCCCAGGGAGCGGACGGACTCGGTCGCGTGAGCTGATGACATCGGCATGGCTAGCACGTTTTTGGTCCTAGGAATCGTCTCTGAAACTTGTTGGGCAATGATGACCGGAGAACTAATACCTAAACAACTTCCCTTCATGTCTTTGGTTCGCGTATCGTGTGTCGTGCCTGTGCTTCTGCCGTGGCTGTGGGTATGGCTTAATTTCGTCCCGATCAGTAAGCCAGGCGCCACCCAGGCATGGGAGTACAAGGTTAGTTATAGAGTACATCGTACGCACTCCAAAGGGGCGATCTGTGGCCTTCTGGGTAGGTCGGGCACGGATCCGTCCCATCGGGCCGTGCTATGAATAGTAAACAGTATTTTGCCCGCCTTCCTTTTGCGGACACGATCAAAACTTGGCGGCAGCCTTGCTGAGATGAAGTAGCGAGCAAGTCTACAGGCTTTCTCGTTGATCGTGATAAAAGTCACGGGCTGCTTTGACAGTAAGAAGGCATCTTCCAAACTAACTGAGGGGACACTTTCTTTTGGCGGGAGTACGTATGAAGAGATATTGTCAAACAAATATGCTGCCAAAGGTGGGATGCATCTACGAAGTAGGCATTGCTTTCCTGGGGGGCTTCTCATTGATGCTCTGGGCTCTGCTCTGCCCATCCAGGCGTCGGGACGTTTCACTTGACCAAGTTGGGTAGCTCGTACGGGTTGTGGGGACGCCATGTGCTGCTGTGGGTTTGTCATTTACAGGGGAGGGGAGCGGTGTTTTTGATTGTGAGTTGACAGAGCTTGGTGGGAGGTTGCCATAGGTCGCAATAGAGCCGGTCACTGTGGCTGTAAATGGTGCTTGCGATGGTGTGCTGACTGATTGTGGGGCGGGAAGGACCGTTGCAGACAACCTTGTCGGAACCTGCATCTTCAGCCTCGTCAGATAGTTCAGCTGCGAGATCGCCAAGTTGCGCCCTCTGCTCGGCCACGGCTAGGCTTCCAGAGAAGAAAGAGTGGTTCTGATGGGAGGTAGGCCTCCAATTCTCTTAATAATGTTTTCAGCTTGTATGCTTTGGTACGAGGAGTTACCGACGGCTGGTGAGAATGGGGTCGGTGCGGGACGGGCAGACTGACGATCAGCAGCACTAGGCCCCTCCAGGGGGGGGCGGAAATGACAGGAAATGGTATTTAGGCCAAATGGGGGCCACTGGAACCCGCCGAATTTGGCAGGGGTTTTTTTTCCTCGTTGTGACCCAGAGAACGGTCGCGAAGGGGGGCAAAATTAGGGAGTAGCCTGCAGTGGGGTGGAATCTCATCACCTCACTCTCACAGGTGAGGCGACCCTCTCACATCTCACCCGGCTCCAGCTCTCACTCACTTTTTGCCTCTCTCCCTCTCTCCCACTTGGTCAACTATACCATTTGGTATACACGCTCTTTTACCTACATTCTTTTCACAACCGTCTCCTTTCCCTTCTTCTCCGTTGTTGGCCTTCGGGTTGTTTATCGCTCGTTTTTCTGTTCTCTCGTTGCAGACATTGGTCTGCTTTCGCTGGTCTTGGATGGTGTGTGAGGGGTTCGTCTTGGATTGATCGTCGGAATAAGGCTCCTGGAAGAGGGCAATAGAAAGAGAAAGGGTATCTTCGCTATGATTTCGCCCCTATCAACGACGCTCCTCCTGGCGGCCGTTGTGTCACCTTCTCAAGCGGCCATCGCGGCATGGTGGAACGGCATTGGTCCTCAAATCATACTGCAAAACACGACGACGGGCGCCATCAGACACAGCCCTTGCAACTCTTTTACGAACGCTTATTATTCACACGTTGACGGCAGCGAGCTGCCGCTCAGTTACAAGCCCAAGAATGGAACGGCGTTGGCGGGTGTAGGGTACTGGAACGAGTTAACCACAATGTGAGTCGGAGACGCTTCAATGGTAACGTCAGAAGCCGAAAGCTCATGCTGACCAGGCTACCAGCGCCTCGGTTTACTATGTGGAGAAGAACGGTCGCCTGGCAAATGCTCTCCTGGAGTGCAACATGAACACAGGCCTCTTCAGAAGCAACGGGAACTGGATCATCAGTGGCGAGGACAACACCGTTCACAACAGCACCAGCTTGGCGGCTCTGCTGCTTGGTGCGACTGGCGGTTACCGGGTCTATTGTATGGAAAATTACCGTCTTTTTACCCCCTGAAGGAGGAATAACTAACAGCTGCTTGCCATTAGACAATGATGCCGACATGGCCATCAACGAAATTGGCTATACAGATGACTCCGGATGGGCCTGGAAGGGTATCATCTCGAAGGACAGGCAAGCCTCGCCGGCTCTCGGTGCCTTTTTCACAGGGAAGGAGAACATCACTGTTGCAAGTATACGCGATGCCCAGAATGTCGAGACTATCAGATACAATTCGGATAAGACCTGGCGCATCTCGACCTTCCCGCAAACGCTTGCGGGCAACATCACCACACATGAAACCAATGCCACATCTTTCGCTATCGACCAAACAGTCCCTGTCAACTTTACTATGCCAGCCTGGGATGGCAAGTCAACGTCTCTTGGCGTCAGCATCGATTCGGAGTATACGCGATCTGTATGGTACATCGGCAACGACAAGTCCCTCTATTCAGTACGAAACAAGAACTTCACCTGGGGGATGCAAACGAACCAGACGGACGCTTTCTGGCCCTTGGCCGACTCGCCCGGGGCCGAGTTCGGTATCGCGAGCGAGTTCAAGAGCAGCATGGTCCGCATCTACTACTTTGTCAAGGGCCAGCTAGCTGAGATCAAGTACGAGAAGGGCGAGTGGAAGACATGGAAGGCCCTCGCCACGCCACCCAAGGCCGCTGTTATACAATCCCCGACTTCACCACTTGCTCCCGCAAAGACGTCTCCGGACGCAGGCGCAGTGACAGCGGAGACTGGTCTCTCAGCAGGCGCCAAGGCAGGAATCGCCGTCGGTGTAGTGCTAGGCGTCATTGCTCTATGCGCGCTTGGCGCTGCGTTCTATCTCATGAGGAAACGCAGGGAAGCCCCTATCGACCCGGAGCCGTCAGCTGGCTATAACGATCACCACACGCCTGTGCTATCCTACGGATCACACGCGCCTTCGCAAGACATGGCCTACCACGACTGGGAGAAGCAAAATGGCGTGTCTCCGCAGTACCCCATGAATTATCCCGCTCAACTAGACAGCTCGACTCCACCGGTCCAGCTAGACACCACTGCTCGAGCATCAGAGTTGGCCACACCAGCCCCGATGTACGAACTGGTGGGCGATGCGAATCAACAAAGACATCAGGCGCCATAATTATATTTGGGATGGACGTTAATGAACAAAATTAGGCACTAGGAAGGACCCAGCGATGACTGGGAGCTAATAGTTGAGGGGGATTTTGGAACCTAACAGGACTATTTTACCTCTTTCATGTCTGACTTTCCATAGGCCGTGGGATTGTGGAAGGGATAAATGCCTAGCGTGTCTGGAACTTGAGCCCGTTACAGTATCAGTATTCATACCCACTCTGCCCTCTCTACGTTCTAAGAAATGGTGCCGAACTTGCATGCTCTTGGCATGTGCAGTTGTAGGTAGTATTATCTGTATATTTTCTCCATGGTTCTGCAGTTGTTGGCCACATTTTGTCCACTGCCGCTGAATTCACTTCGAAATCTTACGTCCTTGGTCAACACCAATAGCTCTTTGCTGTGTTCAGCCCACTTCCTTGGACGCGATAAACCTGGGGCTGCCATCCCTGATACCCCTTCTTCCCGTGTATTGCTGCTGGGTAGTCACCCATGTGTAGGCGTTCGCTAATGGGCGATCAGCCTGATGGAGAGGTAATGTTGGATATGGGCGCATTCAATGAGCTCTGTGGAGACCCACTAGCCATGAGGGGATTCGCTATTTTCTATTTGCCATTTGCGCTGACTGGGATATACATACACTCCTGACCTTGTTTCTGTACGATGTTGTGCCTTAAGAGATAGCAGGTAATACCCCCATCAGAAAACAGTAGACGTCTATTACCGCTCGTTTATCATCAACAAGCAAAAGACCACTCTGAAAGCCACCGCTCTTGATAACACCAGGGACATTATCATTCCCCATGAACCAGACCCCGTCCTTCATGTATGAGCTGCGAAGCAAATCGTCTTCCGAGTCGTCCCACAAAATCCACCGTCATCCGACCTCCCGAAACATAGCACATCACTTAGACGCACAAGGCATGACATAAACTCAGCAATTGCAATTGCGAGATGAAAAGACAGTATGATATAAACCCTCAAACGCGGACACACACAGAGCTGTGATGTAGCTGACTGTTAGTAATGCGCCGCCATGCACCGCCATGCACCTCCAAAGGTTAACGACCCGGACGACTTTGAACGCCGAACAGGTAGCGAAGCTCATTCACGCTGAGTCTCCCGAGGTTCTTCGCTTCGCCCTCGTCAAGCGCGGCCTCGACAAGCTTGCGCTTGTCTTCCTGTATGTGCAGAATACGATCCTCGACCGTTTCCTTCACCAGAATGCGATGTACCTTGACCTCCCTTTGCTGGCCGATACGATGCGCCCTGTCAACAGCTTGCATCTCGATATAAGGATTCCAGAAGGGATCGCAGATGATGACTCGCGAAGCGACGGTCAAGTTGAGACCAGCATTGCCCGCACGGAGTGACACGAGCATTACCGTATTGCGGGGGTTTTGGATAAAGTCGGTCACGGCTTCGTCGCGGTGGTTGCGTGACATACCGCCGGTGTAGCGACAATACCTTAGCCCTAGCTTGTACTTGATTTGGCACTCGATGAGGTCGAGGAGAGAAGTCCACTGTGAAAAGATGATGGTCTTTTCGTTGGTCTCCTGAATTTCCGTCAGAAGGTCAATCACCTGATTGACTTTGGCCGAATCCTCCCAATTGTCTCGAAGGTAGTGCATATAGCGGCGACGGGCTTCCTGATTTTTACCTGCTTCATGTCGAAGCTTCCCAAGCTGGTGAGGCTTAATCTCACCATCCAACTTCTTCATAGCCTTTTTGCCGGCTTTCGCCTTTGTTGTTTTCGTCATTTTCATGGCGAGTTTCTTTTCCTTCTTGATCTTCTTGGCTTTCGCCGCGGCTGCTAGCTCCGCTTCGATTGCGTCATCGTCATCTAGTTTGACTCCCTCGTCGTCATCAGAGACGATAAAATCCTTGAGGCTACCAGAGGAGTCCGTGTCTCCGTCCTCCGTTTCGGATCCAGAGTCCGTGCCGCTCTCAGTTTCGCTCCCGTCCATCACAGCGGCCTTGACGGGCATATGCGCTCTCTGGAAGGCCGTATAATTGATGACCTTCAAGGGATCAACTGGACCACGGCAAACAGGACATTTGGCGGCGGCGGCATTCTCATTCCCAGACCTGATATTGCCTTGGGCGGCTTGGTCAGTGAGAGAGGCAAAGCACTCCGAGCACGTGTCGTGCCCACAAGGTATTATGAGGGTCGGATCCGCGACGGCATCATAGCATATCGGGCATTCGAATGCCTCGATTCCTTTGAGACGCTCGATCACAGGCAATTCGAGGGTCTTCGCTAAGGCCACCATCTGAGTCTCGGAGACCTCGTTGGAACCGACACATTCAAAATCCATAAGGTGAGGGTGGCAACAGGCTTGACGGAGACGGAGGAGAAGCACGAGGATGTTGGAGTAGTTCTTTCCCACAGTTCCTTGCCGGAGGTACTTATTGAACTGAACCTGTGTTCTTCCCTCCAGATCCTTGTAGAACTTAAGCTCATCCTCGGAGAAGACGACGAAGTTCTCCAGTTGTGTCTTCGGCGGCAGAGTAAGAATAGGCTTGCCATCGATTACCGAGTTCTTCATCCGCCTGAGCATCATGGCCTTCAGAACAGCCTGAAGCCTTTTCATGGCGTCGTTCTTCTGAGGGTCAGTAGTTCTAGCTTTCGGGTAGAGACTTTTAAAGGCCTAGCTTCTTGATCAGATTCGTTTGCCCGATCAGGTAATAACTTTCAATAAGGGCACTGACCTCTGTAAACTGCTTCTGGTGCGCGTACGGCTTGATACGCAAAAACCGGATCAGTGGAAATAATTCCGACACCCCGTTCATCATGGGCGTGCCTGTCAGACACCACCGATAAACTGCCTCGATCTGGTGGGCTGCTTTGGACTGTTGAGTGTCTTTGTTCTTGATACACTGAGCTTCGTCGAGGATGACACGATAGAACTTGCTCTTCGGGTGAAGAACGGGGCATTTGATCTGGAGCGCCAAATCTTCCGACGGATCATAGCCAGCTGACTGCTTCCTCTGCTCAATGTGCAGCTGGTATTGTTTCCATTCCGATGCGATCGACCCATATGTTGTCAGGACAACGTCGTGCCTCTTGATCTCATGGTAGGAGACTTTCTTTTTCTGATGAAGAAGAAAGACACTCAGCTTATGGGTGCTTTTCAACTTCTTCTTGATCTCCATCTCCCACTGCTTGATCAGAGCAACCGGCCCAATGATTAAGTTCGTCTAAATACTGTCAACATTTCGGATCGTTATGGACGGCGTGTTGGTTCAAAAATTTCACATACCTTGATGGTGTCATCCGACTGCCGAGTCACCATGAGCGCCAGCGTTGAGATCGTCTTGCCGAGGCCCATGTCATCTGCGAGAATGCCACCTTTGTTTGACCCCTTCTCCATATCCGTCATCCACTTTAGTGAGAGTTGCTGATGGGTGTATAGCGGATACCTGAGCGCCTCGGGAGTCTCGCCGCGTTCCTCTGCCGGTATGTCCATATCAGGGCGAATGTTTGACAACAGGTTTTGTATCTCCTCCTCCGTCTTCCTGGGATCCTCCACATAATCGGTGAGAAAATTAACGAGATTGGGATTGAGCTGGTTCCCATAGGTATCCGTGAAGTTATCGAAGCTGACGCCGTTGGTCTGGCCAATAACACTGCTCAACGAATTACCATAGCTCGACGAACCGGGTGTCAGGTAGCTGCCATTGTGCAAATAACCAGGTCGATTCATGTCCAGGAGTGACGGGTTCAGAGCACCACCGTAGCCCGGAAAGGGCGCTGCCGGAGCCTGGTTTGCGCCATACGGGGAATAGACCATGGAAGGGTTCTGGTATCTCTGGGATGCTAGAGCTGTTTGACGAGCCTGTTCGATGGGTGAGGCGACTTGGTACTGCGCGGATGGCCACTGGGGAGGTTGGGCATAGCCCATCCCACCCGGACGTTGTGGTAGGGAAACTTGTGTCGGCACCGTTGGTCGAGAAGGGGTTGGTAGCTGCGGATAGCCAGTTGAATATGGAGCAATAGCTGAGGGGCTACTATCATCTTCCGAGGAGTCAACAAAGGCTCCGGGCATTTGGTAGTTGTTGTCCGGGCTCCCGCTCCCGGCCGACGGCTTGAATGTGGTTGCGAAGCTGCTCGAGGATGGCGCACGCTCTGATTTGATGCCTCTGCTTCCCATATATGAAAGACCCTCTGGTTTGATGCTCCTAGAACCCATGAACGAGGGCTGCCCGAATCTGACATCCGCGGCACTAGGGCCAGAAATAGGTTCCGCCTTGACAGCATTCTTGGACGGGGACGACCTCGGAATACCGCAACTAGGTTCTGGCTTGATATTACTGGGCTGTGAGCTACGATTCCACATATGGCCGAAGGCATTAGGTTGGCTATGCCGAGAGTTTTGGCCGAATGTGGATGAGTTCTGGGTCGGCATCATGCCCTGGGAAAGTTGTTGTGCCAGCCTGAAATCCGAATCTGCCATCGTCTTGTTACGATGGAGACGCTCTTCGGTTTCTTCCTGCCTCTTCACAACAGACCTCCATGCATCGTCATCGTCTCTGGACCAACATGTTAATATTCCACAGGCCTGCTTCTCTACCCGGGGAGGGACGGCATACCCAGTAAGGTCGATGATTGGCGCCCCATTGAAGAAGTCATCTTCTGCAAAGAGGTCGTCATCGTTCCAATGTATCGGGGTAGACTTTCGGGACTTGGACTCGGGTCGTCCTCCAACGGCAGCGCTGAGATGCGAACTACCGAACGAGCGCTTGCGCTGGTTTGACGGTGTGCCCGCTCGCGAGTCGCCAGGACTTGACATGGCAGACGGGTTTGAGGATGTAAAGGGAAGGTTTCGTGCTGAGTAGTTTCCAATTAGCTTTGGGGAAAAGAGCCTCCGACAAGCCGAGGGAATGCAGGGAAAAGAAAAGTTAGTACCTCTGGATTGGCCACGAGCCTCACCTAACCGCTTCTGGAGGTCTGCGATTCCAACCTTGAGTTGGTGAATCTGCTCCCGAGTCTCGGGGGTCTCCGGAACGTCGAGAAGAGAATTCAGATATGCCCGCTGGACGGTTAAATCTTCTTCGAGTTCGGCGATGTAGGTATGGTCGAGCCCAGCGGTCGCAGATGTGGTACCGTTTGACGCCATGTTTGTCGCATGGCCCCAGCGAGACTCAACAAAAAAGGGCGGCTGCGTCCGAATCACCTAGACGGACCAGGCGCTAGAAGGACAGAGTAACAGGGCAACAGGATGCCTTGCGGACGGCAATTGGCGCCCCGTCTCGAATCGTTGGACAGGAACCCGTCCCTTGAGGGAGCTCTGTGGCACACGTGGTGGGGGAGGGACGGAGACACGCAGCTGCGAGGCTTCGGGGCCACAGCCTCAACCTACTCTAGATAAAAAGCGCACTCTATTGCGGGGGAGGGGAAAGAAAGGAAAGACTGGAATGCCAGACCGAAAAGTACAGTGCGTGGGTTGATCTAGCTGTTCGCGCCTGCGAGAGTCAAGTCCAGTTGCAGCCTGGTCGCAATTGTACAGTTGCTCAGAAGGAATCAGCCAGTTTAAGTGGGGCGGTGTCGCTCTTTCCGCAAAGTGCTTTCTGACAGACCCCAAGCTCTGCTGCTGTCTGACTTTGTGGGCTGTGGCTGGCTGACAATAACCCGTTCATACCAGATTCAAACCACTGGCAAAATCACGGTTTTTTTTGCCACGAGAAAATACAGAAAATCTCTTTTACCGAGAATGCGTGCAAAGTGGCAACATTTAGTGATCCTCCTTTGAGTTTCCCATGGCGCGTCGCATTCCACGCGTTGCTTGTCCCGCTTTATTGTTTACCCCTGTCGCAGATGATGTAATGGCTGCTGTGGGGTACAATATACAGTCGGAAAACTCCGACTCGCCTGACTGGACAGCACTTGAAGAATCCCAAGACCTAACCCCCTAAAAACGCCTGCCCAACCGCTTAGAATCCCATAGGTAAAGTCAATCAAAAACAAAATGTTATCACCTAGCAGGCTCCGACTCCGCCCCAGAGGTCGCCCCTTTGACCTTGTCCCACCAATGCGAGACCTTGCCGGTGAACCAGTCCCAGAACCCCTTGACGCCCGACCCGCCATCATTCTGTTCTTCACCGCCCTCGCCGTCAGATTGGTCGTCCTCACCCTCAGGTTGCCCTCCTGTGGGTTGTGCCTGGGGCAGATCGACACCCGAGCTCTTTGGTGGTGCACTTGGCGATGCAGCAACCGGATCAGAGCTTGTGGACACGGGGTTCACGAGAATTGACCTTGTAGGCGCAGAAGAAGTTGTCTCCGAAATAGAAGTGATGAGAGATATTCTCGTCGCCCCTACCGGGTCCATTGGGTTCTCCACCGGATCGCTATGGAGCCCAATCGGCTTGAAGGGCAGTCGAATGGTCCCATTGTTCGGCGCAGGGGCGATACCCACAGAATCGCACAAGACGTTGTAGACCTCAGTGTTTTCTATTCCCGAGTTAGATTCGTCCAGGTTCGAGCCGTGTTTGGAAAACTCACGGAAGACTTCGACCTGGCTGTTTGGCTTGTGAGGAAAGGCCGGGCCTCTGGCAACAAAAATTGCTCTCATCAACGGATGTTCGTGATCGTAGCCATGAAGGCCACGTGGGTGGTAAACCTCCCCCTTTGCTTGCGCCTCTTTCAGATTCATCTCCTTCATTGATACTAATGACCACCCAGTTTTGGGTACTATCCACAGCGGTGCGATGCGGTTGTTATTCGAGAAATGGTATCGCTCCGGCATGTTAACGTCACGGAGATACACGTCGAGATTCGGGTTTCCTTTTGTCTTCTCTATCAGCTCATTGTAGATGCTTTGCAGCTCGTCAGCGTTCTTCGGCCGGAGGCCCACGAGCGGCCACCCATCCGTGTGCTCAATCTTGCTGAGATCCACGAGGCCCTCGATTTGAATAAGGCGAGAGGTATCCGTCGTCGCCATACCGTGGTCCGAGACGACAATAACATTGACAATATTAGTCAAATTTCGCCCTTCTAGACCCTTAAACACTCCATCAAGTAGTCCGTCCACTTTCTGAATGGTGGATCGAATTTCGGTGCTATTGGGGCCGTATTTATGCCCATCCGAGTCAACGTTTGGCACATAAGCCGCGATTATCTGAGGGCGCTCGGCGTCCGGCATGTCCAAGAATTGCAGGACTCTGTCAACTTTCTTCGAGAGCTTCTCCTTGCCATTGTACTTGTCCAAATAGGTAGGCTCGACATGAAGAATGTGCGCTTCGCTGCCGGGCCACATGTGTATGGCAGTTTTGAGCCCCTGATTCTGCGCCGTGACCCAGAACGGCTCTCCGTTCCACCATTTTGGATCTAGGGACCTACTTGGATCCGTATAGTAGAACTCCTCCTGCAGCTCTGGATCCCAAAATGTGTTTCCTACAACGCCATGTGCTTCAGGGTACAATCCCGAAGCAAGCGTGAAGTGGTTTGGAAATGTAACACTCGGAAAGGAGGGCTTTGGTGGATATCAGCGAATATGACTTATTTTTAGGTGTTTCTTCTTTACTGGGGACTGTCTCCGGACACTTGAGATAAGGGGAGAAAGAATGAAACGGGAAGAAATCGTCTCGAATCGAGTACTCACTAGCATGTATAGTGGCGACACTCCCTCTCCGATCATCGCGTTGAGTCTTGGTGTCAGGCCCCTGTTCAAGAAGTCGGCGCGGAATCCATCTAAGCTGATGATTATCGTTGTCGGGGCAAACAAGGCAGTCCCGTTGCTGACCATCCGAGATGCATCCGCGTGCGGTCTTCTTTTCCTTTCGATCGACAGCTTCCATGCCAGCAGAACCAGTATTGTAAAGGCCACGGCGATGATTGCATGCACCAGCAACCAACGGCGGCAAGTCCGTGTCCGTTTCGATTTGGCATCCGCCAGGTGCAAGAGACCCTTTCTGTCGACCTCGTCGCTGTCATCCCTATCGCTGCTTTCGCCGGTTGAACTGCCTTCCTTCATTCCACCCTCCTCCATCTCGTACATGAGCTCGCCATCCTCCCCATGCTCGGCCTCTGTGAGCAGCCTGTTTTTCTTCGCCTTCCTCCTTGCCCTGCGCAAACTGCGCTTCTCCAACACGAGGTCTTCGGTCGATGACCCGGGCGCCAGATGAGCTGATGGACTTCTCTGGCCCGACAGTGAAAGGTCGCTGTTCCGGCGACCGAACAGGCTCAAAGGGTTTGGAATGGGAATGGGTATCCCAGACCCCCTTCGCCCACGCTCCTGTCTCCGCCGGCTTTCGACGACCAATTGATCCATTTCGTCCTCTTCCATCAAAACTAATCGATCGTGAGCGCGGAGCTCCCGGCTATTTCGTGCGCGCAGTTGGCGTTCGTCATCGTCGCTGTCTGTGTCCTGGTCACTGCGAATCGACGCGGCGTCATTATCGTAGTCGGAGGGCGAGAGCAACGAATTGTCTCGACCGCTCACAGCGCTCGTATTTAGCGGCTGCGGGCGCATAATGCATTCTATCAACAACCAAGTGATAGGAATGTTCGGCGAATCGTTGAACACAAGTAACACAAGGAACACTAGGTGTCGATAGTCGGCTGAGTTCGATGCAGGGTCAAAGCACACGCCCGGGTGTGCTAATAGCCAACCCTGCACTCTTTTGGGATTTTGAGGGTCCGCTTGACAGGTGCTCCCGCGATTGGCGATCCTCAAGACACCAGCATCCCAATCCCGATAAGTTACTAGTATTTTATCAAAACCGTATGTGGTAGTCTTCACTGTGGAAAGATCCTCGAATTGTTTTGTATGAATCGGTTGTCTATACGGAGGCTCCTCGGATCAGCCAAAAGAAAGGACATCTGTGTCCCGCGCGAAAAGGTTGTTCTCGGTATAAAGTTTTAAATAAATAAAAAACCACTCAGAGGAATCGGCATATGGAGGCAGGCTGGGAGAACGTATCACGGAGGGCCAACTTCAAAGTGTGGAACAGGTCGCGCTAGCTAAAAAGCGCTCGGGGCCGTGGCGTAACGAATCGAAGGTTCGTCCGTATCGTTGATCAAAAGACAGCATGGCTTTGTTCCCTGCATCTGGCGCGAGTTTCATTAACAAGTATTGTAAGGCAGGAACACCTAGGGCTTCGCACCTGCCTCACACGAGATACAGATGGCTTCGTTGCTCGGCAAAGCTCAAGCAGGGCATCGGGTTGTGGCTGGCATGGCTGCCAAGCCTCATCTTGGCAGCGTTCCCCACCCCAGTGTGGCTTAGGGAATCGGAACCGGAGCCACCTTTTCCGCTAAATTTCAACGAGCCCTGCTGCCAATTACCAAACTCGCACACAAAATTTGGTCAAGATATCGGTGCATGGGCAGGACTTGAATCTTTGACTGCCTCGTAACAACCAGCAAAGGTACGAAAACCCTCCTAATCGCACCGCGATCTTCCCCACGCCCAGTCTTTCATTGCGCATCAGTCCATTTCGGATATCCTCAAATTGCCGTGCATCGACCGGCGACTCAATCGCTAACCCCACACTTCAGAAGTCATTCACGATGTCGTCGGAAATCCAAATCGGATCGAGCTCGTGGCGCCGCATCGAGGTCGGCCGCGTGCTGAAGCTCGAGAATGGCACTCTGGCTGCCATCGTCGAGATTATCGACCACAAGCGCGTACGTTAGACGTTGGGAATTGGAATCTAGCACAGCAGGAAACTAAACTGGTTGGCATCGCAGGCTCTTGTCGATGGACCGTCCTCAGACCCCAAGCTCGCTTCGGCCCGCGGTACCATCTCGTTCTCGAACACGCTCCTGACACCCCTCGTCATTGCGAACCTCCCCCGTGGCGCCCGGTCCGGTGCCGTCAAGAAGGCGTGGGAGAAGGCTGAGATCGACGCCAAGTGGAAGGAGGGCAACTGGGCCAAGAAGCAGCTGCAGCAGGAGCGCCGCCAGTCCCTCACCGACTTCGATCGGTTCAAGGTTATGCGGTTGAAGAAGCAGAGACGTTTCGAGGAGCGCAAGGCGCTAGCCAAGATCAAGGCCTCGGCATGAGCTAGGACAGCAGGAAGGGGAGCGTTTGGTCGGCATTGGTTCTTGGGGGAGCAGGGTATTCTGGAACGGTCTGCATGAACATCAGCATGAGGGTTGCTGAATTCCACTTTTCGTCGCTTTCGGAAGACCTGTATGTCACATCACAATGTGACCGGCGTCATGGAAAATGCAAATTAAGCCCACGTCTACGCTCATATTCTTTGCCGTGAGACGTCCGCATAAGCGAGGAAATGCGCAGTAGTAATCGTATCAGAAATAAACCCATAAGCTCCCAATCGCATCATTGTTTGCATTATCCCCTCTGATATCCTGAAAACGAGCCCGTGAACATTTGGCCTTGCTCAAACCTCCATTCTACGGCGGTGGAAGGCAGTGGCAGATAGCCCGATTGGGACGGGGGGACTTGGAGCCCCACTCGACCACCGCAGCAGCTCGGCTCCAAGCCCTACCTGGATGAAAATTGGCCCCGAACATTTTCTTCACAACCGCCTCGATCGCTTCATACATCCCCGCACGTTGACCTTAGCGCAATTAACCACATAAATGTAAGTACTGTCGAATGCCGTTTTGACGTGTCAGTTTTGTCCTCGCCGTTGGATGCGGATGGCCCGAATCAAAAGGCGAAGTGGCGGTCGGAGAATTGTGCGCAGAGATGGGACCTAGCTAACCACTCAGCTTGCCAGCTCTCCAAAATGGCCAACCCTAGAGTCGAGGAACTTCCCGATGACGAGGTCAAGAAAACCACCGTCGAAGAGCTTGAGGACAGCAGCAGCGATGAGTCCGAGATCGAGGCTGGCGATTCCAGCCTCCCCGCTGGTTCCAGCGCTGTGATCCACTCTCGCAACGAGAAGAAGGCTCGCAAGGCCATGGAGAAGCTTCACCTGACCCGTGTCCACGGCATCACCCGTGTTACTCTTCGCCGCCCCAAGAACGTGAGTTAGCTAGGGAACGAGTCTGCCGGTCTGGCCCGAGAGCCATTCACTGGGCGGGAAGCGCAATAGGTAGCTAATCAACATGGTCAGATTCTCTTCGTTATTAACAACCCCGAGGTCTACAAGTCCCCCAACAGCAACACGTACATGTGAGTATATTTGCGGCTCCCGTAAACAAGAATGCCATATTACGATGCTGACTCTTAGATAGCGTGTTCGGTGAAGCCAAGATTGAGGACCTCAACGCTAGCGCCCAGGCTGCTGCTGCTCAGCAGCTCGCCAACCAGTCCGTCGAGCACGACCACGCCGGTCACGACCATGCTGGCCACAGCCACGCCGGCGACACTAAGGAGGAGGAGGAGGACGATGGCGAAGAGGTCGATGCGGAGGGCATCGAAGACAAAGACATCGAGCTCGTCATGACCCAGGCAAACGTCTCTCGCAAGAAGGCCATCAAGGCGCTGAAAGAGAACGACAACGATATAGTCAACTCAATCATGGCGTTGAGTATCTAGAGTTGGCGTGTTGATCATGGGTGCCGGGGTGTAACCAAAGCTAGTCAAAACAACTTGGCAAAAAATGTTCCTCCTTGGCTGGGAGTTCATAATTGAGGCGTATGCCAACCCAATATCTTGAAGGGCGAAGCTGCATTGGCATGTTCTATCGGTACACAGTGAAATATTCCGGGCTCCCTCAGGCACCTTGTTTGTAGAAGAACTGAGCGGCACCCACTCCATCGCCTGTCAATTCTCGTCAGAATGTCATTTTGCGAGATATAACTCCCAATCAGCCTTGATATTGCATGGAGCGTGCATGAAACCCAACGGGGTGTTGAAGCGTTGCTTCTAATTCAATCCGGACGGAGTTGGTGAATGGTGGGCCCTTGAGCTTCCGAAGCTCGGGTCACGTGAGGTGGCTTCTCGCGACGGGGCAGCCGTGAGGCACTGCATTGACTTTGCCGAAGACCAGCAACACCAGCGAAGCCAGTCTCTCCACTCCACGACCACCTCACAATCACCGCAAAAATGGCCGCAGTACGTGTATACCTCCAATTCAGCTCCTGGGAGGCGAATTCTTGGCTTTTCTTAGTGCTTCGAGTGCCAATTGCGCAATGCCAGACGGCACCCAGCACACATCTCGGCCGAAAACTGAGCTAATTTTTGCGTCCCTCATATAGCGAAGCGCTGCCCTCAAGCTCGACTGGGCCAAAGTCACCACCTCGCTCGGCCTGCGCGGCCAGACGGTAGCGGGTCTCCAGGCCTTCAAGACGCGCAGCGAGAATGCCCGCCGCAAGATGCAACTGTTGTCGGAGCTCCCCACCGAAGTCGACTTCGCCCAGTACCGCGGCGTCCTCAAGAACCAGGCCATCGTCGACGAGATCGAGAAGCGCTTCGTTGCCTTCAAGCCCGCCTCGTATGACCTGAAGCGCCAGCTCAAGGCCATCGAGGCTTTCGAGATCGAAGCCATCCGCAACGCCGAGGCCACCAAGGAGAAGGTCGACCTGGAGCTCAAGGACCTGGACAAGACCCTCAAGAACATTGAGGAGGCACGGCCCTTTGATGAGCTTACGGTGGTATGCACAACCCTCTTTGCTGTCGGCCACATACGATACTGTGTGATGCTGATCAATTGGATTTCTAGGACGATGTTGCGGCTGCTGAGCCCTCGATCGACGAGAAGACCTCCCAGCTTGTCTCCAAGGGCCGCTGGTCCGTACCAGGATACAAGGTATGCTTATGTCACCCTCTGGCTCCCATCCGGCGCCACGTACTGACCACAATTATAGGAGAAATTCGGCGATCTCTCCGTGCTTTAAACGCCTCAAACCCTTTGTTTTGTCTGTGTACTCTAGCATTGTAGATAGCCGAGCCGCGTCAAGAGGTGACGGCAGAATCGCATTCATCCTTTAATCCACTTCACACCAGCCTGGCATTTGATACTAGCACATTTCGCCATGACTAACTGGTAGCCCTCACTCGGCTACCCAGGCAAGCCCCCTTAGCATCGCCTGGTCTGCCTCCCACGCTCTGGCCAGATGTGGCGCGATTAACCAAAACGTATGGGGCCATCCTTTGACCACATCAACCGCACATCCACCCCGGCAACATCCAATGCTTTCGCATAGCAAATCCCGTCAGAGTACAGCCCATCGTTTGTGCACACCTGAATCCACGTCCGTGGCAGCTTCGCCAGGACCTCTCCGTCCGCCTCCAGCGGCATCCCCTCCAGTCTATCCCGGGGTACCTCTCGCCTCATGACCCCAAGCAACTTATTGTGAAAACTAGACTCCCACGCGCTAGTATGTAGGTGTCGCAGCCGCAGCGGCACGTACTCCATCCCGCTGAACGCGTCACATGTGACCGGTCCCCGAAGCACCACCTGGCGACGCTGACTGTGAGACCAGAGCCGCGAGCTAACCGCCACTAGAACTACCCACCAGGATGAGCTTGTTGGGCTTGGGAACGCGTTGCTTCAGAAAGGAGAATACGGAGAGACAGTCGGCTGGGCAGGTTTGGGCTGCGTGGGTGGGCATCAGGCGGTAGCCGACGGAGTAGACGGCCGATGGGCCGAGGGAGGAGAGGAAGTCTGAGATGCGGAGGCAGGAGAGCTCTTCGCTGTCGGCTTCGCCGATGAGGAGGCCACCGCCGTGGATGTAGAGGATGGTTGTGGTTGGGAGTGGGGAGGTGGTGGTGTTGGTGGTGATGGGGGTACCGTATTTGATCATGGGGATGGGGAACCCGTAGGAGGTAGAGGGCATGGTCAGGTGTGTCTTGGTGATCTGGCGGAGGTGGTGGTCGCGGGTACCAGGAGCAGTCATCTTGGCGGTGAGAAGGCGGCATTCCGAGGCGTAGCGGCCTTGTCTCTTAAGGGTGAGAGGGCGGCGGAATGGGTGAGGAGGTTCGCTGAGCCTTCATACTCGAGCCATGCTGGGTCGAACGGGGGCGCGTTCTTGAGGAATAGGGCATCCATTCCCTAGTTTGGTAAGGAACTGTAGGGGGCTGAGATACCAGAGTTGTTTTGGGCTTATCTGGTTGCGTTTGAGCTAGGATGGTTCGAAGAGCGGGATGTACTTGTATTTGCGTCAAGTTGAAGCAATAGCGGAAAGATGCATGGTATTCATTAATAGTCTTGGGACGTTACTGTCTGCGGTATCTGCTGCAACCCGCAGATCAAGGCAACTCACTTGTTGGCCAGGGATTGGTTCGGCTTCGAAGTGCGCATGTTGATGTTTTCACTTCAGTCTCTATACAACATCATCAACCCCCTGCGAGACGCACTCATGTCCTGGAACATACCTTTCAGCGTCACTTACCTGCATTGACATTAGGACAGATAGATAAGATACACAGGGGTTAGGGTGATTATTAGCAGCTGCAATGCTGGAAGACATTTACTAGGTATCCAGCGAGGTATTTTGTGAGCTCCTGTCTTTGGGGACATGTAGTCCTTCCTACTACGCCCCAGCTCCGAAGAGATGAGGGAGGCGTATGACCTATCCCGCCGCTCAGTCGAAGTTTGGCTGCAATTGTTCCGACAGGGATATCCATCGAATATCAACCAATAGGTGGGCATCCGAGACCCTAACCCTGCGGGTGGCTCACAGCTCCACCAGACCGGAAGCCCCATGGGTCAAAGCTCCCTCCAAACCTCGATCACTTGCATCATCATCGTCAAAGCTTCAAACCACAAACCAATTGGCCGACCTCCGCTTCTCAGCAGTCAAAGGCCACATCTCCGATATGGGTGTCTTCCCAAACCGCAAATTCCGCTCGTCGGCCGAGTCCGGGACTATCGCTGCACGATACCGTGTCATGCTGGCCAAGCGACCCTTCCTACTCTTTGGCCTCCCCTTCATGGGCATCATCATCGCCGGATCCTTCGTCTTGACACCGGCGACCGCCATCCGCTACGAAAGGCAGGACAGGCGGGTGCGCCAGATGAGTCGCGAGGAGGAGCTGGGCGTGGGCAAGAGTGGGCGCCGAGTCGATCTCCGCGAGGAGTATTATGTGCGTTTCTCTGCTTCTGTCTGCTTACCTGCCCTCTAGGCTGACACATCCATTCCTCCAGCGACTTGCAGCCAAAGATATCGACAACTGGGAACAGAGGCGGGTTGGCAGGCTCAAAGGGGAGAATGACGGCGTGCTTTGACGGACAAATCGAGACACGGACAGCAACGGCTTCGTTGGGGGCAATACATCGTACATGCGCACCCGCTCCGCTCTGGTGGCTGACGCGGACTCTGCTGAGATCTGATGTCGAAGCTGACCGTCCCACCACTCACCGAGGCCGATCAGGCCGCGTGATGATTTGGGGGGATAACCACAATCGAGTCAACAAGGCACGCCGGATGCCTAGCGCTCCAATGCCCGAGTTTATCGGCCCGGTGGAAGGTGGCATTGGGTTCGGACAAGCCACGACAGCAACACCAGTTGCCTGGCAGGCAACACACGCGGGAAATTTTGGCACTTGGGCAGCATAATTTCTCCGTCCTGTTACTAGCTCTGGGGACCTAAACGTTAAAGTACGGGCTCAACAAGAGGCTCTGTGACATCCGCAACTCGGACGTTCACCTTGTGTTACTTGAGCGCTCTGAGACACCGAAGACGCTGCAACACCAACACCAACAAAAAGCCCGGCTGAACTCGGGACCAATCCCGGCTTCGGGTGGCTGGACTGACCCGTTGATGACAAACTGAAGGGCTCAATTACTTACCATAAGCGAGGCCGAAGAATTAAGACACCATCCCCCCCGTATCTCAACCACGGAGCGGGGGTCCTATTGCATTGGCAACCAACAGCCCAAAATATCTTTCGGCTAGCGCTTTACGATGTGGTGGATGTCTCGATGTGCTGGCGGCCCATCGTATTTGACAACCTTAAACCGGACGACTCATTCGTTTTCGTGGTTTCAAAGCAACATTGTTGATGTGACTCTGACGTGTGCTCGCCGCCATGGAAACTCAGACCCACGCATCTCATTGGATGTCTACCTGGAGCAGGCGAACCGTTGTGGCAGCGATGCAGTGCGCGGTCTGACGCTCATGGCCAAAAAGCCGAGCGGATCCGAGAGTGAGAATCGGACTATTAGAGGTATAGATGCACGCGGGGAGTACGGCATCCCGCCATGCCAACCCCCCCCCCCTCCGCGTATTCCAGGACTCCACCGAGACGTCTCCTGGCGCGAGAACTATCAGCGGGATAATCGCAGACGTTGACGTTTGACCCGCTGCACCTATCTTGTGCAGCTACGGGCTGTCGCCAGGCGGTTACATAGAGACATGGTCCCTTCAGTACGACATGTTTCTTGGAAATGCGTAACACATTTAAGCCCCTGACGACGTCTACAGTTCCTGGGCGAGCGAATCTAAGTGGGCGGGCGACCGCCCATCCGAGAGTCATCGGTAGATGGTAGGTTATTTCATCGATTCCTGCGAAAGGAGGTTGCAGGTCAGGTTGCCTGCCGCAACTTCCATGAAATGCTCTTCGGCCCCTTGCCTTGGTGGGGTAAGGTGGTGTCAACGTGGGCGACTTGGATTGCCGGTTGCCGCAGGAAGCGACGCAGCCTCGCCCTCCATCAACGCATGTGCACTTTTGAGATTCTCAATTCCTCTTCACCGCCGTGTTTCATTCGGCTTGGAAAGCGAATGGGGCCTAGCCGGTCGAACTTGGCTGGCTTGCCATGGAGAGGTGTGGGTGTTCTCGTTGCTCAAGTAGGCCAATGGCGTATCATCAGGTCAACCACACTGCTGGAAACCTGCTCCTCAGGCGTGCATCGTGTGGCTTGTCGCTACAACCCAAACTGGTAATCCCACCAGTCACCCCCAATCAACGGATGCAGCATCACTTGCCGAGAGAGGTGCGGGGATCCGGGATCCCATGACGGTCGTTGGGCACACCCTTCTGAGGTTGCTTCCCTTATTTTCGAGTGGTGTTGCTGTAGGTACGAATGCGACTTCATGTAGTAGCTTCCTTAGGTAAGATGGCATATGCTTGCCACCCCCTGGCCGGCACGGCGACGCATTTCCGAACTCGAAGAAATGAAGGGAAGCGGCAGCAGAGCGATGTGAACGTCGGGCGCGGGCGCGGGCATCGACGTCTTTGCGAACGGAGGGGTTTGCCCGGCCACCGGCCCACCCCTCAAGGTCCTTGGCCGCGACACCTCTTCGGCATCCCGGCGTCCAGGAGGCTGATGATATATTGCTGCGCGCTCACACGGGCATGTGGGAGACCGCTATCACACCGTTCTCGCAGTCAGCAACTCCGCTTTGTGGCAGGCCAAGCGGCCGAGAACCGTCGGCTTTCGCGGTGCGCATGGTGAGGTTGGTAAGACGCGGACCGAAGAGGCAAACCCAAGCCTCAAGAGGGGCAATTGTGATTTGTGATAAGAAAGCTGTGCGGTTTGCGGGGGACGTGCACACACCGCCCAAGCTGAGCTATCCCAGCAAAGTGTCTCGGTTGACGAAAAGTGGAGGAGCGGAGCGAGGGCGCTGACGCATCCATTCGTTCGATTGTGACGTACCCGGTCGACCACTCACACCCCCCCCTCAAGGCTGAGGGCAGAGATTGAAGAGGGGAGATCGCTGTGCAGCGCTTCCCCGTGCTGATCAGTGACGACAAACGTGTTTCGTGGTCGCCTGTATGAAGTCACAGTCACAACAGTCATGGTCATTATTTTGTTTCTACGCGGCTTTTCGGTGAGGGAGTCCTACGGAGGACGGGACACGGGCAGAAGGCAACCGCGGGCAGCGCTCGCATGTGCTCACATCCTGTGACTCGTTCAGGACAGCAATTTGCAAGGCTGCGACAAAAGCTGAGGTGGCATTTCGTGGCTGCGGTTCTGGATTCTGGGCCGGCAGCCGGATTCGCCCGGATTCTCTTTGCAGGACCAGTCAGGGCGAGCTGGTACCTGATGGTGTGCATCGGACACATCATGGAAAGTTCCCAGCTGCTAATCAGCCATGGCACGCATTGCTCCAATTATCGCCCAACTTCCCCTCGTCTTACTGCAAGGTACCCATTAGGCCCAGCACATCGCGTCATGGCTTGATCTGCATGCAGGCCTGTGTCGTTGCCAGGAACCGGACACATGACACTTTTAAATATCTCCGGGACACCCCGCGCCCTGGCTGCGTTGGTCCTCGAACCGGCCCTCCGCCTTAATCTCGGTCCCTTCCCGAAGGACTCAGCACCTCCTCGTGGTTGCGATATATCAACCCATAGGGTCCCGCACCCTCACCTCACCCCATCCCACACAGGGACACGGACACACACAAGACACCCAAACCTCCAGAGACTCAGTTGAGAGAGAACAACCCACGGACATGTTCTGCATTCCACTGCACGACCACCACAACCACCGCCGTATTCTCCACAGCTTCCGAAGCCACAAGAGCCTCCGAGCTGAAGCTCCGGCCACCCAGGAGATGCATCACAGACAGCCGAGCGAAGCCAGCTCCCTGGCCCGCTCCTCAACCGACTCATCACGCCCGTCGACGAGCAGGACAGACATTTCGATCGAGTGGGACCCTCTCCGCCTGCATCCGGTCGGTCCGGCTCCGGTGCTGCCAGTGCTCGACGACGCCAGACGTCAGGAACTCCGCCAGGCTCGCTCCCTACACGGCATCCACCAGCATCACCTGCGGAGATCAACTCCACACTCCCATTCTCACTCACAGTCGGGCCCCGACATGGTTATCTACGGGGGTTTCGACTTCGGCTTCAGCCCAAACCAGACATCACAATCTGCACCGACATCCCCTACTACCAGCGAGGGACCCACCCCTCGTCCTCACCCGGCAACAGACGGGCCCGAGTACTTCAAACGCGGCGACTGGAAGCGCCGCGGTATTGTCTTCGGGACAAGCGAGACTGCCATGGCTACTGAAGCCGAATGCTTCGACCTGGATGTCGACATGTAATTTGGAGGAGCAGTGTGTATGATTTGTTTGGGAGGAAAGGTGTCTTACTATCATCGACATGATGCATCACAAGCCGGGCGTTTCTTCGGTAGGGATCATCATGATCATTGTCATCATCATTACACAGGTATCATTTGGGTCGGTGTATGGGTTTCCATTTTTTTCATTTTACGGAGCTACAACTCCTAAGGATTACATTGATACCAGGATATCAGACTGAAAGTCTCAGACGCACAGATACCAATTTGCTTTTTTTTTGGTTTCTCTTTTGCGTTTATCGTTATTTAGTTTCAGGCCATCAGGCCAGGAGGCGATCATTCGCTGAAATGATGGTGGGATGAATCAATAACATCAGAAGGTTTACTTCTACATGTTTCACCATGAGCTGTGTGTGAGCCTGCATGCATTACGGACTAAAGCCATTACTCTGCGCAAAGTCAATGTTGGAGGGCAGATGATTGGGTTCCAGTACGGATTACAGAATAGGTGTGTGGACAGGAGGGAATAACACGGACTCTCCGCTTCCATCTCTGTAATCTGCAATTATTTTCCTAACAAGGCGACCAGTTCAAAGCTGAGGGAGATGCAGCCCAAATCCGAGAGCAATGCTCATCAAAAATAGACCTGAATATCCGAATGCGAGATAGCAAAGTTAAGTCTCCGCGGGAGGCAACCGAAGATGGCATTGTTCTGGAAAGAGGCGATTCTGGCGTAAAGGAAATGAAATCATACCCATCCCTTGCGCCGGCCAACCCGGTGGCGACCGAGCCCCAAAATGTGCCGCGTCATCCGCTTTGGGCATCCTCTGCTCAGCGCAGCGCTGTGCCGTCTCTTGGCTCCCCGGATTCTGCGAGCAGTGGCGTTGACCACTGGGTGTGTTCACTCAGCTCAGCAACTGTGTGTGATATTGGCTTCCAGATCCGGGGGTTTGGCAACCCGGTACAATTGAGATTGAAGCTGTCTCCGAGGAGGAAGAGGCGCTGACTCTGCGCCTTGATGGAACCGAGGGCTTGGGCTCAGTCAGACGACGACGACGTGACCGCGATTAAGATTACGCCGGTGGTGATTCCACGGGTTGAGAGAGTACACTAAGCGATTTTCATGATCGTCTGTCACCTGTCGCGTCCGTGGGTGATGGAACGAAAACCACAGCCTGGACGGAGGAGCGTGATGATGTTCGCCAAGCCTTGCAAGATGAGCACTACCTACGCTATTTTGGGGATGCCGTCAGCTTGGGTCAGGGGTAATCAGCACCACGTCCACGTGGTAACCCCCTGGAAAGGAAAGGATTTCCCAACGCAGCGGTAACTTACCCTTGAGCTCGGCACACACTCCTGTCGAATCAACAGCAAAAGTCGACGTTCTCCGATCTTTCACCACCTCCCAGCCACATTTGCTGTCCCGCCATCGAGGTTCAGCTCCGAAGGAAGCCCCGAGGACGCGGGGGGATCTTCGTGATGAGATCAAAAGCAACCTCTCTCCGGTCAGCCGCAAGGGGCTTTCTGACCTAGGTATCAATACGGGGTAAGCTCGCGTCAAAGACAGCTGTGTCTGTTCACATGGTCAACCTGAAAACTCGAACAATGTTCTTTCCGGGTTTTCAGTCTCACGTCTCTAAACTTTAGTTTTCATTGCATCGTTCAAGGTCATCAAGCCATGTATCGCTCGCAGAGGCATTGACATCAACACAAGCCCGGTGCCGGAGTTCTGGCGCCTGAAAAGACGGGTTCCGGCACTAATATAAGTTAAAGCAGAAGAGCACTAGATTCTAAGGCTTACCCTTCTCTCTCTTACTAAGAGGAGAGGGGTCTTTATTTATATTTCTACTAATTAAAGTGCCTGCTTACTTTATAAAAGTAAGGTTTGGTATAAGTGGATTTAAAGACGGTAATTTATAGGTATAAATAAAAGTGTAAATAAAAATAAAGGAAAAACTTTATTTCTAGAATCCCATCCCGGACGGGGCGGACCCGTGCGTAGCCCCCTCGGCAGCATCGAGTACCTCGATGAGGAGCCATTTGTCATCCTGTGGAGGGTGATCTTTGGGTAGATCCGGTCATATAGACCGCGGAGAAGGTAGAGAGGTGTCATCGAGCTGCTAGGACTGAGGCTGGCCGGGCTGTAGATAATGATTGCAACCGATGGGGATAAGGGAAGAAGAGGAATTCCAAGGGGACACGTCATGCGTTACCTAGACACTCTGCTTAGGAAAACCAAGGGTTGCGTAACGGAATTGGCAGGAAGCAACATCGCCCAAGACAAGCGAGCAAGAGGCCGAACAGTTGAGACGCGACGGATCAACAAGAAACACCATCGGCGAGAGGCAGGGCAGGCCGCGATCATGGCTCATGTTATGAAGATGGCGACGACGAGCTAAATAGCGTTAGAGAGATGGGATGGCAAAGCACGGGGTCTGGTGGAGAATGGGGCATGTGAATTTTAGGTGAATCTAGAAAAAGCACTCCACACGTCCTAAAAACACAGTGCGCCACACATGCAACTCCAAGACAATCCTCCCAATAGAGCCAGACGATAGAGTCAAGCCTGTGGTATGTTTCTGCTCCTTTCCACTTCCTTACTCTCCGTTCCCCAGCACGACTGCCCCCGCTACCATGGAGACATTGCCTACCCCACCAGACCTTGCTGACCGGGCAGGAGGGGAGCATTATAACTCTGACCCGGTACTACCGACTTTTCCCTCTTTTACATTCTGTGCTAATTAACGGTGCAACAGATTTGGTTGAGTGGTTCCTCAACAGGTTCTCCGGCAGGTCAGATCATCCGGCTGATCGGCGACGCGCGCAATCATGACCAGCGAATTCCGTCGTTTCGCTTTTTCTGGCCGCCCGACCAAATCGACAGCATGGTATCCGAACTCCTCTTTGAACTTGACTGTCTCAGTCTAGGTAGCGAGGCCCGATTCGAGTACGACTACCAATCCCAAATTGCTTTCCTCGATATGTGTGAAGCTGGGGAATCACAAAGCCACTCCCTTGCCGTAAGGAGGGTTAATACTCTTGTGGACATGGGAAGACAGAGGGCTTTTCTTAACATCGATGATGCCGGTGTCCAAAAGCGGGCGGGATGGATTAGCTCCTTTTACACAGGCACCATCAAAATTGAGGGGAAGCTGTACAAGGTTCCGGATGGCTCATTCGGATCCATACTTATCCGTCAAACCATCCTTGACTCTGAAGTCATGCATGGCTCCGAAGCCATACGTGGCTGTCAAGTTTCACTGGTGTGCGAGGTCTCATAGAGTGAATCTCGAGACCATGTGGAGCAAAAGGCAATGGAGTTTGTCCATAAAAGCGGTGGCATGATTCACGCCGTCTTTATCATCGACGCCGAGTATCCCGATCTCACAAAGGCAACGATCAGCTTGTTGGTAGCAGATGATGATGGTGGATCTTACTGGGAGCTGTACCGCGAGGTTATCCATGACGATCATCTCCATCAGCAGCCATCCGGACAAGTGGAGTTCTACCTTTCCGACTTTCTCGGTCCCAACGGTCTACCAGCAGACTTCTGCCGCCCTCCGGTTGGAACTTCTCGGTTTGTCTCCCTGCTTCTGGATTCGGTTTTGTAGTTCTAACGCATACATGTATAGAAGTCCTTATTTCACCATACCCTATGAAAGATTGGCTGCTACCTTTCGAACGGCTCGCTATCTTCGACATCCTGACGTCTTTGCTATGCTAGAGGAGGACAAGGAGCCGAATGTATTCAAAGAGATGTAGGATGAATTGGATCGGCGGAGTGCTGAAGAGGGTCGTCGACTCGAAGAGTCGGACAAGCGCGCCGCCGAGGAACGTCGTCAACGTGAAGAATCGGACAAATTGGCTGTTGAGTATCGTCGTCAACTCGAAGAGCTGAAACCACAAATGAGCTGTTGAGGAACATAGCCAACGCAAAGAGTCGGGCAACTGCGATGGCGGGCATCGCCATCGACTTGAGAGGGGTAATACTATAGTAAATATATGCAGCTCTTTCACCATCTTGCCAATTCTAAGTTGCTTCCCTTGACCCCGAGCTTGGGCGATTTCAGATGCCTTTGACGGGATGGGTATCACTCGAGTTGATACGACAAGTTTCCTCTGCTGTATCGGCTGGGTACTTGTTGGACTGCATTGCCGTTAGGTCTGCCGAATGCCTTCCCCAGGACTGCGATCGCTGACTGACTCAAAAGCGACGAAGGGCTCCTCAGAGTCTAAGAAGGGGTTGGTTGCCAATATGGGTTCTCATAAGAAGAGTCTCGCCGCCAGCCCTGCGAGCTCTCGTCCGGCAGCGCACATCGCACTCTGCCCCCCCAAACTGCATCGAGCCGCGATCGAGAAGAGAAAGCAATCTAGTGCTACTGTGGCAACGACAAAGCTACCACGTCGCTAGGATCATGGACTCGTCCTCATCTTCATCCGCTGGCGTGAGCCGCCCGCGTTGCTATCCGGTGCAAGCGCCATGACCGCCTGGCAAAGCACTCGGGTCTGTCCGGGATCGGGAACCAAATGCGTACGGGGGCTGCTCCCTGCTGCCGGCCACTACAACGTCTGGACGCGCGGAGGCCATGATCTGGCAATGATACCGCCACGCGACAGGAAAAGAGGCCGGATTGGGGTTTTGGGGCTCATTCAGAGAAGAAGGATCAGGATCCGACGACTATTTGGAACTTGCTGGTTTTTCGATGCCAGGGTCCGGCAAACGACTGCTCTTTCGGACTGGCCTTGGTAAATGGGCTCCCGCTTGGGTGCGCTCTAGCATGGCTTCGTGGCCACCGTCGCAATCCAGCTCCGGACACATAAAGCCTATCCCATCTACCTTTGGGGGTTATGAATGCTGGGTAGGAGTTGCACCCTAGTAGCTTATATTAAAGGTGAATTACTAACATGCATAGTTCTTTTTACAGATATCTCGGCTCTTTTGGGGCTGAAACAGTGGCTACTATCCTGCCACGCACTGGACGAGCAGTTTTCGAGTGAGAGCCGGTCCGCCCCTAGCTTCGAGCAATGAGGACGTGTCCGTCTTTACCTTGAGTGACCCTTATGGTTCTAGAGGAATGACTACCATGTTGAGGTAGCGGTCTCGGCTCAGGACTGGGGGTTTGCCCTTTGTATGGAGCCTGATAAAGCTTAGGAGAGTAAGTCCTGCTTTTGCTACGTAACTTGAAGCTCTATTTTTTCTCCATCAGGGCCTGCTGAGTTAATTTTTTTTCTTTCTCCCATCTATACGCGTTGAACAATTCTTCTCAACAACGCAGGCGGGAACTTAGAAGCGGGAATCCCAAAGACATCATGATCCTTATGCATATCGGCTCCATCTATTCCAAACCTCGGTTTCGGGTTTTAGTGGATCCGTGGGATTTTCTTGTCTCTAACCGTATAACTATGTAAGGAAAAAGCAAGTTTCCGGTCCTTATCAAGCAGCCAGTCCTTGGTAATGCTACTAGCGCTAGATATCCGTTCGAGCCTCGGATGTTCGTAACAATGGGAGATGACACTTAGAGCACCGCTCCAGTGTCAGTTAACTACCAAGTTCCGAATGGCGTCCTGGGCCCGAGACATAAGGACGGAAACCCAGGATCACAACCGAAACTGGCTAGCTTAACATCAGGCCCCCTCTTGACAAGGCGGCTTTAGTAACTGCGTGGAGAAGGGGGTCTATTGGTCCTCTGGATCGATGCAATATGCATCAATCAGACCGACGAGACAGAAAAGGCAAAACAAATCCCGCCCTTACCCAGGGCCTTTCAGTTCAGCACGGAACCTGCACTTTGGCATTCATCACGATGGAAGGCAACCATGGGGATGTGGTAATGCAGACGCTTCTACAGATCGCCGCCAAGGCACACGGGGGCGCGGATCCCAAAGACCGCGCATGGCCACCGAAGGTCCCATCCGTCCCGTCGTCCTGGGAAAGCACAGGCGAAACCACCTCCTGGAGACCCTGTATGGATGAGCCATTAAAACCCTCTTCGATTCCAGCTGGTTCCGGTGCGTCTGGGTCATCCAAGAAGTCGCTGTCAGTTCGACGGTGGACGTGGTGTGCGGAAAAGAGGACGGCCGATTGGCAGTATCTCAGGTTCGCTCTCAACCTTGCCCAACAGGCACCATATTTGCCGCAGAGGATCACGTCTTCGTACGCACCGTTCCTCGCCCTTTCGGACCTCCGGGAGTGGGAATCTCGAAAGTACCGGTGGAACCTGCTCTCCCTGCTCTCCACATTTAGCTACGCTGATTCCCTTCTGACACCGGACCGATTCTTTGCTCTCAGGCTTGTGGGGCATGGAAATTGAGGTTATTCACAACCATCACGGTGAGCAGGCGAACCAAACTAGTGAGATTCGAGTAGTTGAATTTGGCTCTTGGAGCCAGAACAGAAGGCTTCTGTTTGGCCTCTATATACTGCATTGCAACTGCGTAAACCTATCTATCTCCTTGTGAGTGGTTGATAAGGATGGCTTGGTGGAGGTTTCCGAACGCGAGTGTTCTGCTTGTATAATTAATTAAAGTAAAAGGGTATTAAATTTTAAGGCTGACCCTTCTCTCTTTTATCAAAAGGAAAGGGAGGTTTTACTTATACTTTTACTAATTAAAGTGCCAGCTTACCTTATAGAGATGAGGTCTGGTATAAGTGGATATAAAGACGGCAGTTTATAGGTATAAATAGAGATGTAAACGGAGATAAAGGGGAGACCTAATCTAACTTTATGGTTAACACTGGCTGCTGATGAGAATTCAGCTCCGTCCACTCCTCACTTGAGCTCGATCCTTCTTCGTCATCGGAGCTGCTGGGCCACTGCGTAGATTTTACCATGCCCGTTGCGACCCCATTTTGTTTCCATACCTCACCATCCTTCATCACAAAGTTGACCTTGCGCAATGCCTTCTTGTCTTTTCTGGGATCCGTGTCCAGCGCGATGATGTCTGCGCGGTTGCCTTTCTCGAACCACCCAAACCGAAATCCGCACTGATCCCCGCCACAAGCTTCCCAACCAGCCACCGTACTAGCCTCTAAGACGTCCTCAACCGGGATTCCTGCTTCAATCATAATCTCCATCTCGCGTGCGTTCAGGCCATGATCAAAAGTTCCTGTATCACCCCCCGCCGCCAATCGCACGCCTCGGTCGAACGCTGTCTTGACTGCCACCTTGTGAGCCGCAAAAAGCTGCGGCGCAAGCGTCTCAGCCGTCGCCAACGTCGGCACCCAGATAGACCCACGCTTGCGCATCTCTCGTAGTAGCTCGTCTAGCTTCCCGTCGGTGTCCTCAAAGATATGTTCGATAGTCGTAGCTCCCGCCTGCGCCGCCATCAAAGCAGCGCGTGTCTCGCCCGCATGCGCCTGTGGCAAATATCAGTTTGTATTCTCCATTTTGGGCAATCTCTTTGTGTCTCGGGAGCAGAAACTCTCTCTTGACTCCTGAGGCAACAGAACATGGACTGAAAGGGGAGAAAACCACTCCGATTTGCACCTACAGCGACGGGCAACTCAGCCAGGCGCGCCTCGTCAACAATGGCATCCATCTCGGCCTGAGTGTATAGCGGTACGGCTGGATTACGACGCTCAGGAGCGAAGCGGACCGGGCGCGAACCCTGGGTGGTGGGAAAACGCATCACTTTACGGCGGTAGTCGGCATAGAACTTGATAAGGTCAGCGCCATCGCCAACACGTCGCCGTACGGCGGCCCGCACGCCGTCAGGGCCGTCGGCCGGGTCACAGGCTCGTGGCACAGAAAGCAGGCCGCCCAGTCGGTTCTCGATGCGCAGCTCGTACGATCCGCTGCTGGCGAGGGCCTCCGTAGCGACAAATAGCCTCGGCCCCGGAATCAGGCCACGGTTGATGCAATCCCGCAGGTTGGCGTCGGCGTTGCCAATCGACTCGGTTCCTAGGTCACGGTACGTCGTATAACCGGCGAGCAGCGCAGCGCGGGCATGGTTGGTTGCGCGCACTGTGCGTTCCACGATCGACTCGTCTCGCATCTGTTGCGTCGCATTGCGTTCTCTGTGAAGTGTTAGACACGGCTGGTAGGTGCATGGGAAATAGAGAATTACTCGTAATTATAGATAAATATGTGTGTGTGGCTGTCGACGAAGCCTGGCGTGACGACCTTCCCCCTTAAATCGATATCGCCGTCCTCAAGAACGAGGGCGCCGTCGTCATCCCCCGGTCGCTCGTAAACATCTGCGATTGCCCCAGTGCTTCGCTCAATCTTGATTGACACATTTTTGACAAACTCCTTCTTCTTGGGATTGAACAGGATAGATGAGTGGATAGTGAGCATGTTGTTCTTCATGGCGAGAGGATGCGAGAATGAGTTGTGTCCCTTGCTTGTTTTTGCGGTAGCGGCGAGGGGAAGACGCATGTAGCAACTTCCTGTGGATGCGACAATCTGGAAAACACCGTGGTTTTCTGCAGGACAAGTTGAAAGCAGCATATAGATCGCAAGATCAGGAGACTCGTTGACTCGAATTTCTCAGCAAAGTGAAAATAAATGCGAGCTGTCGGGTTGACTGGAAATCGAGATCACTTTATGTGTTTTATTAGGAGGGTCAATGTGAAGAGACAATCGCGCCCGCCGCAGACATCAAGGTCAAGCACCTTGATGGTCACACTCCCTACCTTACCTACCATGCATTGTATCCTCGCATTGCACACAAACCTCCTACCCACCTAGGCATATTTCGGTGTCCTGTACTCGTGTTCCGATATCGCTCTGAGGAATCGTGGCCAGGGAATCCAAGAACACGTTCGAGTACCTAGAGTTGTTGCACAGAGTTGATGCTCCCGGCGCGAGTGAGGTGGTTTCCTTTTCGCACATAAATACCAGAAGCTCTGCTGGTAACGTAAACACAACACCTCGCATTGGGTTCCAAGCCCGCCCCTCCTCGCCATAAGTGGTGTCCCCGAGCTTGTATGTCGTATGAAAGTATGGCTTTTCCTGAGCACGCGAGGGGTTGTTTACACTACCTACATTGCGCTTTTCGTGTTCACCCGTTGGGTGGGGCCCACGACACTTTGACGTCAGAACGTTAGGTAGAACATCTGTCTCTGATTTGCCATGGCCACCTCACGGGTGGAACTGCATTGGGGGCTCTAAAACACCATATATCCAGAAATCTCACAGATGCCCTGCCATACCTACCTATGTAGCAATATCAACGGACTTCAGGCATAGCAAACTCGCCAAAATGATTTATGGATGGCAACAGATGGGACGAGGGGAAGGGTAGTTACTGCCAAGCATGGCTTGGCGAAACATGGAAGAAGCCTGCACCGAACATTCGGACGACAAGGGTCAAGCGCGTTGGCAGAGGGTTTTGCGGCAGTTGGAGCTTGGACCACAGCAGAGACTTGTGGACGCAACGACATCATCGCAGCCTCAACGACGTTAGCAACAACCTCCCCTGAGCTTCGTCCAATTGAGATCTTGATACTTGCACCAACACTCCAATCCGCCACCATGTTCCGCTTTGTGAGTACATATGATCTTGAGGATACCAAAATGCACAGTTTGGATTGCTAATTTGCGGAAATCTTCTGCAGCACAAATCCCTCGATGTCATCCAGCTCTTTCACAAGGCCGGCTCTCCGGCCTCTACGAAAGTCGTGAACTTGCTCAAGCAGGTCTCCGCCGCAGCATCCGAGACAGCCACTGAGGATCAAGCCAGCGATCATTCAGCCCAGACAAACAATCGCCGCGACGTCTTCGAGCTCACCATCACCGAGGAGCCCCCAACGGCCGATCAGCTCACTACCATTCTAAGCTATGCTGGGGACTCTGCAATTCCCTCCGTCGTCCAGGGGGCAAGCAGCGTTACTGAAGCCTTGAAGCTATTCAAGCAGAATGCCGACAATCTCAAGCGACCTGTGGTACGTAGGCCTTGTGCTCTCGCAAAGCAACCAACACCTAGCTAACCTCAGTGTCATGGCGCGCAGGTCGTCGATTGGAACAACGGAAGGGTGTATGCTGGGTCGGAAGAGTCGGCGATATTGAAGATGCTGAATGCTCTGCCGCCAAAGAACTAGAGCGTCTCTGTTGTGTCCTTCTCTCTGCTTTGTTTTTGGCGCACTGGGACAAAAAGAATACTCCTCCCCTCTATGTATAATCGCGGGAATTATGTAATGGCGAAGTGATGACCATGTACTCTAGAAGCATCTGATACCAAGCGGTGTCTCTGACGGGCGTTTCACTCTCTCCAAGGCTGGCGATATGCAATCGTGAACAGCTCCGGTCCTTCTCTTTAACAAGAGGAGACATGTTTCGGGTAGGTCAGGAAGGGGGTGCATCGTCGCAGTAGCTCTCTTTGAAAGGGCGTATTGATGAACCACTGGGGTGCATCGTGGGATTTCAGGCCAAAGCTAAGTGGTTTTGTGTTTTGTCTTGTGCTAGCTTGCTGGTCCTGCCTTTCAATATTGCTTGTTTACCACGGACTAGTTAGGAGCTGGGCATCTAGCAGCCTGGGTAGTTCTTCAGGGCAGCAGGCATTGTTTTTGTGACGATACCGCAGATTCAACCCCGCCAGCACCGGAATCTGGCCACCTCCCACGCCGTCACCTTACCACCTACACTTGCTTAGAACAGCAGTTTCCTTCCACATCTTCTCACGAACATAAACAGGGAAGACCTTCCATTACTCTCACCACCTTTTTCAATCTTCTTCTTAGCCGACCAGCTGGCCTTCAGAGCACAATACCCACACCAGAGGATTTCCACGGCGCCTTCGCTGGCTGACGGCCAGTCTCCCCGCTGGCAAAGAACTCTTGCCTTTTGCGGTCCGCAACTCGCGACCCTCTTCCACTCCAGGTATTTACTATGTGTTTGGCTCGTGGCATATCACTCTGCTCAGAATACTCAACCTCCCCCCCTCCATGAGCGAAGTTCTACCCCGAAACGCAACCTCCAACACCGACAAACATCACGAGCTCTCTTGAGATCTACCAGCCCCTACCACGATTGTGTTACTGGCAAGTCTGAGCTCGCTCTCCACGTTCCTGTCCTCAGCTGTTGATAGCAGGTCAAGCTTGACGCCACCCTTGCTTGCCAGCCATCCAAACATTGCGTTTGCCTCATGACTGACCCCTAACCTGCTCGCAGTAGCCACCGACAACCATGGCTCGCGGACGTGTTATCCATCGTCCCGACGGCATTGGCCCGTCTGACGCGAAGTTCACCTTGTTTCTCTACAGCGTTTGGTCAGGCCGAGTTGCTCGGACGACCGTGCGCACAACGATGGGGTTGCTCTCGAGTGGCAGCATGATCGAGATGCCGAACATTGGCTTTTACACCAGCATGCCACCGGACGCCAAGTGCGTCTTCTCGATTGCCGGCCGAGAGGATAAAAGACTGCGACATCTGGATCACCCCCTCCCAGAGCGACCCACGGAAGCATGGTCTGATTCCAGAATCCAGTGCGCCGCCAATAAGTTTCGAGCGGGTTGCCCCGAAGCAGCGGGAGCTCTCGTGCGTCCCACCGAGTGGGAGCACCTATTCGACTACTTCGACGCCTGTGACCTCTGGTACTGTGGCGCTTGGAACCTCTGGGCGGTGATCCGTCGGCTCTGCGACGAGAACGATGCCACGAATGCGAAGGGGCCCTACAACCCAAGCACGCCTATTGTTGTCGACAATTGGGTCTACTGTTGGCTCACTTACCCTGTGAACCGTGCCACTCTGAGCCGTTGGAGCAGACTGACAGACATCCTCAACATCCTCAGCGACGAGGACTGGAGAGACCTTGGCCCATGTAGGCCCGACACGTTAGACATGGTTCGTTCTAATCTTCTGCGGTGGTACGTTTACTACAATGATGCCGACCGCCCAAAGAACCCGCAATCGCAACAAATTTCCAAAGAGGACAAAACTGGAAAGAACGACAAGCACGCTGCCTGCAAACAGACTCAGTTTGCAGCCCAGGATTTAGGTACGTTTCCATTTCTTCGCTCCTTCCTCATCCAAACTCAACTCCCCTCCTCATACCGCAACCCAACAAAAACGAAACCTCGACCTCTTTTTTTCTTTCTCTCCCAACTCTGCACCCCAAACTTCATGGCCACACCAAAACCTTGTCTTTTTTTCTTCTGACACATCACTGGGGATCACAGAGCCATCTGAGACGGCAGTTAATACGGGCGGCGCCCGGCTTTTTGTCACTGCTTCTAGCTGGCAACGTCCTGCTTCAGTGCCTTCCTCGGCCGTGCCTTCCCTAGACACGCACAAAATCAGGGCTATCCCGGTTGACATCAGCAATCCGATCCTCGGACATCCCTGGGAGGACAACTTTGAGAACGAGAGCGATTTTGAGAACGTCGAGACTGACCAGAGGTCTATTGTCGCGAGCGATATATCTGCCCAAGAGGTGACGACCAAGCAAGGCGAGTCGAGCAAGAACTCTGAAGCTCAATCGACCAGGCAAGCTCCTCAGAAACCATCCGCCTCGGTCACTGTCACGATGACTCAGAAGACGGACGCTATCGTCCAGAAGCCCAAGAAAGCGGGAAAGAAAGGAAAGGAGCTGGCTCTCCAAGTTGTCGAGGCACAGAAGCAGGCGCCCCAAGATTCTCAGCATCTGCAATCTGCCGATTGCCCACCGGCTCAGAGCTCTGATTCAACGAACTCGCAGCCTCAGTTTGTTTCGGTGCATCATAATGCAGGCCCATCCGCAGCACGGCAGCAGCCAATCACTCGCAAACCACAGCGCCCAAAGACGGGTTCAGGCAGCACAAACGGATCTAGCCAACGGCACCACAGCGACGCGCTGAACAAGCCTGTTGACAGCCTGCCGGGGCCAGTTGTGCAGGATGAGGGAGGCGATGCTCGCCGCATGTACAACAGTTCTGGCCCAAACGGAAACAGCGGGGCTTTGCGTCCTTACCACTTCAGAGTGCCCTCCGGTTGCCTCAACTACGACAAGGCTGGGGTCCCCAACGAATGGTATCGCGAATGTGATTGCAGTCGGTGCACACTCAAGTCGCGGTCGATCTACGTTCGGACCACGAGAGCAGATCAATCTGTTGAGGGGAAGCTTCAAACTCTCAGCGAGCTCTTCGGTCCATTTGGTGTAATCGAGCGCATTTCCCCCGCCGGTGTCTTTGCTTCGAAAGGACGATATTTTGTCGTGTAAGTTGACACCTTACAGTCCCTGCCCTGCGCATACACATCCTCTTTGAAATGCATGCTGTCTTTCCAAGCTAGTTACTAACTTTGGAATCGCAGCTTTGAAAGCGAGGAAAGTGCCGTTCTTGCGTGCAAAGCACTTGATGGAACAGATTGCGGTACCACCGGTCGACCGATGCGTGTTACACACCCCTTCTTTTCCAAGTACTACGTCCCCTTCAAGCAAGCTCATGACCGCCCCTGGCAGGCGATGGGTTCGAAGCCGCGACGTCGTTCGGACGACTCGATGCATACTCAAAGGTCTGGGCCGGTTGAGCATCTCAATGTCCCGGGATTCGTCAAAGGACGGGAATACATTCCGTCGCCACGACCTATCGACGAGGAAAATACCAAAGAGCCTCATGGCATCCCGCACCCCCTAAATCAGCGTTCTGATGGGTCCCAGCCGCCCCAGAACCATACCGCGGTGGTACGCCATCTTGCGGCCAACCCGAATGCCGCCAACGCCAAACCAAATACTTGCCCGCCTGCGCACCTCTCTGTTAGCAAAATCTGTCACAGCGACGGGAGCCCTCTCAATGTTGTCAGCCGCGTCCCGTCGGACCCGTTTGTCGTTGACAACAGTCGCGTCGCAAGCCAACCCCCTCCCGGGAATATTACGCTTCGTCAACACCAGCCATTCTACCATTCAACCCGCCATATCCCCGCTCCTAGAATGATGGGAAGTATGGAAAGACCAAACCAGCCGATGTCGATTTCAATGCCGTTGCCTCAGCAGCCTGAGGTTCCTCCTCTGACCATGGAGCAGATTACACACTACACGGGCCATCAAATCCCCATCCCACAGCCGTTTTACCAGACTGGAATCCCCCCTCTTCACGCTTCTCCGCACATGCATTACCAGGGCCAAGGCATGTACCATCCAGGTCAGCATGTACATCAACCAGGCTACCCAGCACCTGTGCTCGGCCCAGGTCCGTACATGTTCAATCCCTATGCGCAACCTGAGGGACAAGGTGCTGGCGCCACTAATAGCTGCTTCCCATTCACACAAGACTTCTCGCATATGCCTCCAATGCCTCCATCGGCTCCGGTCTGGTATAACCCGGCGCAGCCGTCTTATGGACCTTGGGCGATGCCGATTCTGATGCAGGCCAACCAGGTTCATCACCACCATGGATCTAGCCCTGGCGTGACACAGGATATGAACGCGTCCCACGAACCCATGTCTTTCCCTCCGCCGTCGCAATATCAGGAGCCAATACAGACCAAGCCGCCTGCGGACCAGGACCTATCCCACAAAGCTACCACGCAAGAGGGGTGTGATAACAGTATAAGGGTCCGCCTTCCCTCCACGCCCCCGGAGACAGCTGCCGAGTCCGCGAATCAAGGCCTTGAAGCTGTTCCCCAGCATCACACAAGCGAGCCGAATGAGGCCGGAGATTCGGTGTGCCATACGTTTGACTCCCCGCAGCAAGATCAGCCCATGTCATCGAATGAAGCTCCCGTATCGCTCGACACGGCGACTGTGGAGCAACATGATGGTGAAGAACTCACAATCAACGATGACGAAGTTCCGATCGCCAGCGAGGAAGCTTTAGTTGCTGCTGCTGAGAATACTGCTGTTGCCATTGAGGATAATCCTATCGGTGAGGGAATGTCTGATAAGAGCGCCGCTTCTGGAGACAAAATAGGAGATCTGGCGGTCACGGTAGTGTCGGACAGTCCACATCAGATACCGAAATTTGCTGAAAGCACTTCCAAGGATTTGTCCACGGCTTCATCTAACTCGCCGTCTCATGGTCGCTCACGTTTTGTTTCCCAAGATATCAGACTGGAACCGGGGTTTGCAGAGGAGTCTGGCACGGTTATTCGTCATAAGCCCAGACAGTATAATCGCTTGCCCTCGTCGTGGGCGCCTCACGACAACACTGCTTACGACCAATCTCTTGGCCTGGAGGAGTATCACGGATCCACGGCTGGGCCATCTGACTATGCAGTACAAACACCGATGGCTGACTACCACGCTCCTGTTCCGTATGGCTACGCCGGATATACCAGCCCGCCCCAGCCACCACCAATGGCATCCTCTACCGAAATCCACAACTTCCTCTACGCAGGAGTATTCCCGCCGCATACAGGGGTCGTCTGCGATTATCAGAATGGCGAGGGGGACAAGCCGATCGGAAAGGTGAAGCAAAAAAAGAAGACCAAAACGAAGAAGAAGAAGGGCGGCGGTTCCCGTCCCCAAACACCACCCCTTCCAGTTTGGGGGGGGGCCAATATCCCGAAGCATGACGATGTCAGCCAAACTCAGGGCGACAGAATTGGTGGGACAACCTGTGATGAAGTCGGCGACACAAATGCTGCCGATGTTGCTTGCGCAATCGCTGATGAGCGCAAGAAAAAGGGCAAGCACAACAAGCCAAAGAAGACACTTCAGTTGGCGCAAGGTAGCACTGAGCCATCTGGAGTACCCGGACCAGCCGACAGCAACAATCCGATTGATACAACCCAGCCGCAGCAAGAGACCCAGCCGCAGCAAATTCTGGGAGGCAGCAGTGGCAGCAATCTTCAGAACACTCTCAAACAGGGGGTTGAAGCCAAAATGAGCACTCTCCGCGTCAGCAAAAAAGGCCGTGGAAAAGGAGGCATCCCACACCTCGAAGCCCTCTTCATTCCTGAAAGTGATACAGTCAAGACAGCAGATAGCCGTACCGGCATAACGGCACAGGTTGAGAAAGCTTTGTCCAAACAGGATGAGACCAACCTTCACGGCAGGTTCAAGACATTGCCGAAGACGTTCGACCCTTGGCCCCGTCAGCCAAGCTTGCAACCTAGCTCGCCAGGTATAAAGCGCAGCCTACCTAAAGTTGTTATTCGATCGCCAGAGACTAACATTCCAGTTCCTGTGACTCCGTGCGATGATCTGAATACTGGCTTCAACAGTCAAAGGCCATCTGGGGCATCAATGGCTCATTCGCATCGCACAAGCGAGTAAGTACCTATTTTCAACTCTGGTGCCGACGTTCTGCTTTCGTCCTCCTTTCATCCAACTCCTCAGATGGAATTTTGCTAATTATTAATTGATAGGAGCTACCTTACCGCTGCTTCCAGGCTCTCCTCTCGTGAGAATTCGCCCCCTTGCGGCAACGAAGTTGCCCTCGTCGCGGAGACCGAAACTCGGCTGGAGTGGCAGGCCAGTCCGCCCAATACGCCTCCTAAAGCTCTTCCAACGTCATATGCTTGCGCCTCTGCCAGTACCCCTTCCACTATCACGTTGAATGGTAACTCCAGTCCCTCGCCAAAAGCCGCCACACAGATTCAAAGTCCCGGCAGCAGGGTCGCAGCAAAGGAAATGAATGACAGGACCAGCCCACCGCCCATGGCGGAAGTGGAAGCCCCACAACTTTCACGAAGTCTGATTGCGACAACAGAGGTTCCCGCTGCCCTCATTGATGAGACTCCTGCCACTGTGGCCTGCGAGGAGAATGCCGATGGTGTCCAGAGCAAGCCGGGCAAAGGAAAAAAGAAGGGGAAAAAGAAGCATGGCACTCAGAACCAGGCTTGAAGCCAGCGAATTGACTCTGGCGGGACTGTGCGCAGAGATGTTGTTCAATATCTCACTTGGATCCAGGTGTGGGTTTATCGGCACCCCGTGGATTCTACATGCCCTGGTGGCGACAAATGAGCGATAAAGCGGTTCGGTTTGCAAAAGGAAGGCCGAAACGTAGCTACGACAGACAGATGTTGCATGTTTGCAATTTCAGGTGTTGTGTGTTTTTTTTCTACATCTGATCTCCCTCGGAATGTACATACATGCACGCATTGTCGCAATATGCTGTCCGCTGCCTGCAGCTTATAGGTCCGGAGGACCGGCATTTCAGAGGAGAAGGGAGATCACATGAGTGAGAGGGTGGATAGGTTTGCTGCCTCCCGTCCGCGACTCCTCTTGGTTTTTGTTTTTCGGTCAGCAGTTCATGTGCGGGTAGGCGGGCGAATTGGCTTTTGGGGAAAGGTGGTTGGAGTCTCGGACTGGCACCGGATGGATTGGCGTTTGAGGCTGGATGAGGGTAATTGGGATGGGCGTTTGGGTTCTGATCGGCTTGGGTAGCCCTTGCTATGATCGTTCTGGATCATGGCTTTCTTTGGCATTCCCGCTTCTGGCCAGGACTTCGGAGTCCCATACGGGACACAGATAGGCATCGTGGTCGTAGAACAGACCTAGATAAATGTTATGTTGGGATTTTGTAACACATCATCGCATCACATCGGCAGTGGGCTGCGGTTGCCCTGACTCTCTGTTGCTCGCAGATGCCATACTGATTGATGATGCTCACTTGCTATTGCTCTATTGATGTTGAGCATAAGTACATGTTACCAACCGCCGCATTCTTTTACATAGCACCAAGCGTCATTCCCGTTATTTTGCCTCCTTGGTGTCAGATATAGCAAGTAGCCTCCTCGAATGCCTGAGTAGGTATACCAAACAAGGAAAGCAGGGACTTGCACCCCCTTGAGTCTTTTCGCGTCCGTCAAACATAGAAAGCACCGCTTTTTGTTGTCTTCCAACTCTAGCTTCCTCCGCCAACTGCAATTCTCTGGTGCCCGTTGTATATGAGGTTCCCTTCCTATCTTGAGTCAGGAAGAGAAATCCCTCTAGTCTCATTGCTCCATTTTCCTGACTTGACTACCCAGTACTCCGAACCCTGTAGGCCAGATTATTCATTCATCAAGCTCACATAACAACACACTCGCCCTCCTGTTGCTTCCCAATTTTACTCCTAGATATCCGCTCTCCGCTCCGCTGCGCGTTCTTCCCCAGCCGCTTCAGCTGCTCCAGTCGCGCTCTCGCCTTAGGATAGTCCTGTGCTGTAATCCCAAACCTAGTTAATTCGATTCACAGGCACTTGAGGGATGCAATAGGAGTTACTCACCAGCTGCTCGCCAGTACCATCTCTTCGCATCCTCCAGATTCTCCGGCACACCAATTCCCTCCTCGGTAAAGTACCCCATCGCATACTCAGCCTTTGCCAGGCCGGCTGTCGCCGCCTTCCTCGCCCAGAGGTACGCTTCCGTGTTGCTCGGCTGCAGAACCCCTTCACTGCCGGTCAGATACCATCCAGCTAGAGCCAGCTCGCTCTGGTGTTCCTCCTGCATGGCGGCACGGCTGTACCATGTGATGGAGGCGCGCGGGTCGATCGGGCAGGTCAAAAGACCATACTCGTACGCAGCACCAAGGCGGAACTGACTAAACTTGTACCCTAGCTCAGCAGCCTGCTGGAACAGGCGGAAGGCATATTCCTCATCCTTGACGATCGGATCGTCCCCGCCCGCACTTTCAAATAACAGCCCGAGCTCGTGCAGCGCGTGTGGATTCTCGACGTCGGCTCGCTCCGCAGCCCGCTTTAGCCAGCTGATCGCCTCGCGAGCGTTCTTTGGTTGACCCAGCAGTCCCTTCAGCAGGATCATACCGACCTTGTACATGGCAGGAGTATCGCCGAGCGTGGCGGCGCGCTTGTACCACTGAATAGCTTTGAGCGGATCCTTGCGCGTGCCGCCGCCCTCATCGTTGCCAATCTCGCAGCAGACGGCTGTGCGGTAAGCGGCTGCCGCATGACCGAGCTTGGCAGCCGATTGGTAGAGTGAGAAGGCATGCGAGTTGTCCGGCTCGGAGCCGAACATGCCGCGACCTAGGCAGTCCGCCAAGAAAAACATGGCATCAGGGTTATTGGCTTTCTCCAGCTTCCGGAGAATCTTGTGTGCATCCACGAGATATTTCTCGCGGGAACGGACACGAGACTTTGGGTCCAAGTTCGGCACGAGCGTATCTGATGCTTCAACAAGCTTCTTCCCCAGACGCAAGGCTGACGCTTGGTCGCTGGGATTTTGCTTTACAATTGCCCGCAGGTGCTCCAGCTCTTCAGGAGTAACAGGTGGTTCTACCGGTTTTGTCGGGGGCGGGGGGATGTTGATTTGCATCGGCGCAGGGCCTGAAGGCGTCATGGACGGCGGAGCAGCTTGAGGGGGTCCGTTGTAATTTCGGACGGGGGGAGGCTTATCCGATAGGTTCACGAGCGAGTTGGGCATATGTCCAGGTCGAACTGGTACAGGGTGGGAGGGAAGGCTATCAGGATTCGTGCTCGGAGGTGGTGCAGACTGCATAGGAGGTCGGTAGGGGGCGGGACCGGACGGTAGTCCAGGACCTTGCATAGGCGTTCCTGGTTGCCTAGGTGGAGATCTTCGCTGGAAACTCTGCGATCGCTCTGGTCCACCTTCCAGCGAGGGCGGCTGAGGCGGAAACTGGTTTCCAGTTGGCATGGGAGGGATATCACCAGCCATCTCAAATACTGCCGTCTGCGAATTACGCAGATCTGGCTGAGACTTAGTCCTGTTCATCTCGGGAACCCTCATCGCCCCACGTTGCGCCTGCTCTTGCGACCCGGGCTGCATATGTTGATCGAATGAGCTCCTGGGTGGTTGTGACGCCATCGCGTCGAAATCTGGCATCGGCGGCTGTGCTGGAGGCAGGTTGTTTGGAGCGTAGTCGGCGCCGCTATTTCCAGCATCGTAGTAACCATAAAAATCGTCAAACGAGGCGGGTCGTTGCTGTCCGCCGTAGCCAGAGTCGGGCGGACCCCCATACCCAGGGTCCGTATATGGGTCTTGAGGGGGAGCGTTGTTCGGCGCATATCCCCTTTGAGGAGGACCTCGCATATTTTGGGCTGTATTCGGTCTTGCGGGCAATCCGCGACCCATAGGACCGTTTTGCGGAGCGCTGTCACGTCGGACCGGGGGGCCTGGATGTCGCATATCCATTTGATCGATCGGCATCGTCACGCTTCTGGCAGGAGGCCCGAATCCTTCCTCCGGATAACCGCCCATTGGTGGTCCATAGCCAGGCCCTGGTGGCGGGCCACGTTGGTCGGGAAAGTCCTGCGGGGGGTACTGTTGCGGTGGTCCACGGGGCGGTCCCATCGGTCCCGGTCCTCCATATCCGCCTCCGGGTGGCCGCATTGGTCCTCGTTGCGGTGCGGGGCCATTCGGGCCCCTTGGACCAGGTCTTTGCCCAGAGATGTCCATACTGCCCATCTGTGCCGTTATCTGCTGCTCATCGATCATATCTGTCCGCCGTTGGGCTCCCGGAAAGGAAGGGAAGGGGCCAGAGCCACCAAAGCCTTGATCAGGTGGGCCGGCAGAGCCAGGGCCGTTCACCGGCGGTCTTCGGTTCGCTGGGGAGGATCAGCAGCCGTTGAGGGAAAAGGGATTGTGGCACATCTTCAAAGGTACTTACGAGTAGGATCTGAAATATTAGCTCGCTCCAGCGGTCCTGGCCGGCCACCCCTATTAGGTGGGTAGCCCCGACCAAGCCCTGGAGGGCCTGGGGGACCCGGAGCATATCCGCCTCCACGGTTCGGGTATGCACCTCCTCGACCTCCGCCAGGGGGCGTCCGCATCGAGCCACCTCTGCCACCCGGCATCGGCCCTCCTCCTCTTCCACCACCACGACCGCCTCTCATGGGCCCATTCGATCCATTCGGCCCCGGATCATAGTACTCTTGATTCGGCCCTCCTCGGGGTGGATAGTTCATATCTTCGTACTGTCCGCCATAGCCCTGATCATAGCCGTTTCCATTTCCATACTCGTCGTAGCCATAGTCGTATCCGTCCTGGTACTGGTCGTACTGCTGAGGGAGTCCGTTGTACTGTTGGGGAGGCTGCTGTCGTTGTGGCGGGGGCCTCTGGGGTCCTGGTCCACCACCACCACCATACGGGCGGCCTCCTGACCCTCCGTCATATCCGCCGTTATATGCCATCAGGGCCTGCCCTTGAGATCTTGCTGGCGTCGATGCTGATACGGCGCGCCGCAGTTGTTTATTTCGCAGCCTGGCGCAACACCCGCAGCTGGGTAACTGCTACGTGGCTGCAAGGTTGAGATGCCAAAATCCCACACTCGCCTGGCACGAGTCGTCTTCGAGGCTCACTGGCAGCAGGGATTGACCATGTTATAAATCGCTGGCTTCTTGAGACCTGTTGGCACCGCAACCGACACCTAGAACTGTCGCATGGCAACAGAGATCCGAGGCTTCAAGCAGTTAGGTTTGTGTTTTGGCCTTCGGCGGGTCGGGTGTATGCTGAAGTTGAGATGGCGGGGCGCATGCGGCGACGCACAGAGCCGACACCCTTGCCAGAGCGCGATCGGCTCAGCGAGCGCAGCGCAACGCAGCCGGGACAGTAGGAAAGAGGGTATTCGGCTGTTGTCGTTTGCCGTCAGTTTCCTCGCAGGGAGAAATTCGAAATCTGACGCCGCTCCTGGTAGGTAGTCGACGGAATGTAGGATGTCAGAAGGCGCAGGGAGCAGAAGGAATGGAGACGGATCAACGCAATATGCATTGATCGGTGGAATCAGCTGTGCGCAGGTGGTCGGACAGCACCGCGTCTAGGGAGTTAGATTGTATGCAGCCGCAGTGTTGGTGTCAAAGGAGTGGGAAGGGGGGTAATGAAGAAGGGGACAGCCGGCAGGGGGGTGATTCGGGAGGATTACATGGTGTCTTATTCGACCAGCCGCCTGGGAGGTCATGAGCCGTTCTTGCCGCGACGGATGGACCGCTGTAAAGTCGCAACGGGCGCCCCGTAGGTGTTACATGCGGAAAGGGACTCGGGACTACAGATCGAAACACGATGTGACAAGAGCTCTTCCACGCGCATATTTCTTTACCTGGTTCTCCAGTTTCAACGTTTTTTTAAAATTTTAACTCACTCTTTTCCTTCGTAGCTTCGTTAGCAACTTGCGGTTTGGGACGTCCTGTGTTTGGGTCTCAGCCGCCTTCGACTCCCCAGGCTGCGAGATTAAATCCATCATTCCGGGCACCTCTTGATTAGCTGGACCCCTCGCGTCTGAGAGCCAAAGCATCTCCATCATCTCCGAAGTTTCAATGCGGCTGGCGCTTGCTTTCTAACGCAACGCAACGCAAGGAATGGAGAAATGGGCGTGGTTTCTCTTCCGATAGAAAGTTAAAGCCCAATTCTTCCCAGTCACGAAGGCTCTGGTTAAGAGCAATCTGCTGCGTCTAGTGAGCACTGAGGCATCAGAGAAATCTCGCGCCTCTGACACCTCACAAGAGGGAACGCTTGTCTGTTGTGTGGTGGTTGCAATACAGCAACCCAAAAGGTCGACCCTACACTTGCCGTAACCAGTTTACAAAGGTGATCTGCCCAGGAGCTGACAGCCGCAGGACCTGGTTCCCTCTCAGCCCGAACCCGACAATGAGTTCTTTTGTTTCCCCAGGCGGTTTCTGCATTAGTGATCGCCTTCTCCTGGCCATTCCACATGTTGCACAAGGTTTTGTAACATAGCGCCCTGTACCATGGACCCAGAGCGTTGTATCAGAGCTGGCCTCCACCGATGTTCCATTGGCCCCTCCATCACGCGCACGGCCACCCCCCACCAACCTTGCCCGCCTCTCCCCCCTTTTCCGACTTGCCTGGGCCTAGCAGCCTCAAGAACGTGGCGAGGGGCGACATGCCAAACAGATCTGAAGACCAAGCCGATCGTACATATGAGAGTAATACGCCGATACTATTGTATGTATTGTACCTATCACCAATCCGTCCTGCAAGTCTGCTTGATGAGTACCTGCAGAGAGAGGAAGAGGTGGGTCTGCATCTTCGCTAGCTGACCTGTGAAACAAGCAATAGTGCTTGATTACTGGATCCCAGGCGTAAATGCCAATTTGGAAGAACAAAGGAAGATGACAGGAACTTGACGCCCATCCAACCCGAAATTAGGTACGAAATACAAGGCGTGGCCGGCAGCGTTTCACAACCCTTGTTGGCGTTGCGTTGGGGGTGGTTCAGTGAGCCTCACCAAGGTGCAGAGCGAAAGAGAAGCCTTGGTTTAGTGCCGGATCGGGGTCCAGACCTGGATTATCTTGCTCGAGGCCCCCGGAAGGTTGCCTCCCGGTAAGGCTTGGGAAACAGAAACGACGTCGGGTGATACCAGTCTGCCTGGTCTCGAAACAACAGAAAGCAAACTGAAAGGGAGGCTGTCGGACTTTCGTTTGTGATTGGGCGGCGTTTCTCGAACACTCAGTGGCCGCCGGACGAATAGGACGCTGGATGACTGCAAAGACAACTGGTGGTGCTGGATGCCTCCTCGACCGCAGGTCCCGCTCATCGAATCTTCAGAAGATACAGCCTCATCCGTTGACAGCCTGTCGGGCCGGGAGATGTCGCACCGACCTATTACAACCCACAGCGAGCCATCCACATCTGTTGGCTCCCGGAAACCAGTTAACATGTCACACATATTGCTGGATCTGAGCATGCAATGAATCAACAATCGAAGGCCGGAGCGGGTTTTTGCATTTCGTGTAAGAAACAAGCCTATGACTTTTTTTTTAACAACGAAGTAAAGATTGGAGAAATTTGGGTCATATTGAAAAGAAGAAATAACGGTGGCAGCTGGAGTGCATCAGATTTGGGTATCAAGGATAAACGGAGTTTTGTCAGTGTATTCGTATTTCCGTAGACAAAATGGAAAAATGATGGCTTTCAAGGGAGCTCAGCACGAGGCCAATGCGTTTTCTGCCGGACTTCACCGCCTCTCAAAGCGTAACTTGATGAGCTCACCAGCAAACAGACCTAGTTATCAGCCATCTCAAACCTGGGTCACTGGATACGGAACCTCTCCGGCCTCTCACTTCCACATTTCGAGATGGCAAAGAAACCGATAAACTGGCGGCTGTGGAGCAAGATGATCGTCACGTAAGCATGCATCGAAACCAGTTGCCACGGACGCGAGCAATGGCTAACGAGGCCATTCACCAGTGGTGGCGTCGTGTGTGTCGGAGGCCCAGCTTTCACACTCTGGCTCACGCCCACGGACGAGGAGCTCTTCAAGAAGTACAATCCCGAACTCCAGAAGAGAAGTTTGGAGGGGAGGTATGAGAGGCAAAAAGAGTTTGATGATTTCGTGACAAATCTGAAGAAATACTCCAAGTCCGACAAGCCAAGTATGTCCCATCTGTTTGCGTGTCTCTGAGGTCCCATCTAACTCTTCATGCAGTATGGGTTGTGCAGAAGGAGGAGGAGAAGAAGGCCGGCGAAGCCAAACAAGTAGAAGCGGCAAAGTTGAAGTCGTCGAGCCTGGACCTAGTGAAGGAAGAGATGAGGAAAGAAGCCGGGCTATCAAAGTAAACATGCAGCAGCGGGCAGGTAATGCATGTGTAGGAGTATAGGAGAAACGGCGTCCACTGTAACACATATTGTATTGTTTGCAGCATTTGCATGCTGCATTTTTAGATGGGCAACAGGATTGAGATTAGATCAAGAAGGAAAGGCGAGGGCATGACCACCCCTCCAACGGAGCACCTCAATCATGCCCCCAATTAAAATACTTAATTCCTCTCAACACTTATGCTCGTCTCGATGGTGAAGTTGGACATCAACCTTCTCAATCACAACGTGGGTCGACAGAGGTGAGGATTCGGTGAGCCCCGGTGAGCTGGAGTGGGGTAAAGTTTTTGCGGCAGCGAAAAAACTCCCCGGCCTGGCCCCAGCGCACAGAATTTCTCCAACCACGACAGACGACGCCGAGCTAAGTACTGGACATCGTGAGCCTTGTTGGGTCATTAACGGCGAATCAAACCCCCGATCAACGAAGTAGGTCTTTCCCGATCCATATCACACCGCCGAATCGACCATTTGCGTCTCGAGAAGGGCCCCTGTTTTCCCCTTGTGCACCGTCCAAGGCTGACTAGGATCGAGGTTCACCGAAGACCTTCTCCACCGACTTCCTCTTTTCAACAATACATAATCGCCATCATGGATGTCCAGGAGCGATTGAAGAAGCTTGGAGCCTCTGCTCGCATTGGTATGTTTCTGGGCCCTCCCCGGCCCACCCCCGTTGCCAGGCGAAGTAGCTAACCAGACATTCCTCACGCCAGGGTATGTACGGAGCCAGAAACCCCCCGCCGCTCGACAGCCCTCTCAACAGGACCGATTTTCTGACGTGTGCATCTGGAATAGTGGAAAGGGAACTCCCCGGAGAAAGGTCAAGCGCGCGCCGGCCCGGTCCGGAGGTGACGACAAGAAGCTTCAGGCGACGCTTAAGAAGCTCAATGTCCAGCCTATCCAGGCCATTGAGGAGGTGAACATGTTCAAGAGCGATGGCAACGTTATTCACTTTGCCGCTCCCAAGGGTTCGTAACACACCTGGTGACGGATAGAACGTCGGATTAGAGCTGACACGCGACGCATCAGTTCACGCCGCTGTGCCTGCGAACACATTCGCCATTTACGGTAACGGAGAGGACAAGGAGCTTACCGAGCTCGTCCCGGGCATTCTTAACCAGCTTGGACCCGACTCGCTGGCGTCGCTCCGCAAGCTCGCCGAGAGCTACCAGAACATGCAGAAGGGCGAGAAGGAGGCTGATGATGACGAGATCCCCGACCTCGTTGCGGGCGAGAACTTCGAGAACAAGGTCGAGTAAGGGGTTCCTTGTCTCACAGCTATCACAAACGGCACAAAGACCACTCTGCTCTCTTAAGTGAGAGCAGCACGAACTTATTTCTGTATGGACGGCGGCGTCTTCGGAATTTGTGCTTTGGGCCCGAAAAGTCCTGGCCAGGGGATAGGAACAAACATGAGTTGATCCCAACACCCTGTCAGGGCAATGGGTGAATTTCACAATCAAGCAAAATGTAGTGCCTTGAGTGACCATAACCAATCATTACGCCTCCATGGTGAACCCGCCATCCCCTGTGTTCTGAATCCACCCAGTCAGCGCATCCCTTCTGACCTCCTCCTTGACCGCCCGTCGACCGTCCAGAAGCGCATCCCCCTTGACTTCGTCATACGTCCTCGCAGCTAACCCCTCCCGTATCCTAGTTTCTTCTTCGCCATCTAACATACCAGCAACCTCAGCCGTCAACTTCCACATCCCCCTCCTAGACACAGCACTTGCCCCTTTCAAGACAAATTGCCTCCGCCCCTGCAGCACTCCCCCAACCAAGGCCTCCTCCACCCCGTCTCGCGTCCACGCAACAGCAAGGTTACTCGCGCTCGTCCGCTCCGCCCTAGCCGCCACGGCCCTCTTCGAGAACTCAAACTCCTCCCTAGTCGTCACCACCCGGAACGGCACAAACCTGTAGGTTCCCCCCTCCCATCTTCGGCCTGCCAGTGCACGCATCCGTCCCTCGGCCGAAAAGCACCGACTGCATGCTGTTTCAGAGAACTGCGACTCGGGGAGGATGAGGGTCGTCAGGTAAACGTTGTGCGGGGAGACAAGCAGAGATGGGAGGGAGGAGAGCAGCGAGGTGCATTGCTTGAGAGCGATTTTGTCCGAGCAGGACTTGGATAGTGTTGGGGGGGCGTCGCCTCGGGCGGGCTTGCGGCGGACTACGCCGAGCTGAGAGAAGTACGCACGTCCTGGGAGGGCGGCGGTGGGGGTATGAGAAGGGCAAGTGGAAGGGGGTGAATCGGTGGTGGTAAGAGGTGATGGGATATCCCATGGAGATGCATCGTCTTGGGCGGCCATGGTGAGTTCCATGCTTGCGTCGCCGCCTGGGAGGGTCAGTTTCTGTGAAGCCAGGTTGGTAAAGGGGCGGGCGGGCTTACATGGTGCTTCTGAGCAGTACATGTGGAGAGTTACGTCGTCCCTCCACGCAAAGGGCTGACTGTGCCAAGACGTATCGCTTCCACCATCATCACTGGCTGAGCTCTGTGCTGAGATTTCGGCTCTCGTTCTGCGACGGAGGAACTCCGAAGACGTATCATTCCCAGTAGCGAGGCCTTGGCACTCCTGGAGTACGAAATGGTTGAAGGACCGCAGTGCAAGGACTTCGGCGTGCCAGTCATGTATTGCTACACCGTTGGATTCCGAGAGCTTCGAGGCCGGCAGGCACTTCATTCCGGTTGCTAATGAAAGACATTTCAGCCCGTTTGGGCCTTGGAAGATGTAATGTTAACTTGGAGCGAGTGTGAACGCAATGGGAAGGATGAACACCTTTGGCCACGATGCCGCTCAGAGGCACCCATTCGTGGAGCCCATTGTCTCGCACCGGTGGCTTCCTTTTGGCTGGAAGCTTCTTAAAGTTCTCTTGGACGACGGCTGCTATTTCGTCTGTCTCACTCATGTTGATTGCTGCTGCCGCCAGGAGGGATAGGGTTCTCGCAGCAGCCAAACCAGACAACTGTCGGTGAACGAATCAAGACCAACAAAGGCAATGGCTTTCGGTCCCAAACGACTAACCCATAGCCAAAGACAGCTAGCTGCCTGTCGCTCTCTTGAAGTTCGATCCCTACTTTTACTCCCATGACAACAGCACTGCAGAACCCAAAAGGGCTAAGGAGCTAAGTGTGGCTGAAGCAGAAGCCCCACAGCAAGGAGCATCCCACCACGCCACAGCTCACCTGTGGAAGCGGGTCCTCTTGGCCAATGCTCCCAGCCTATCACAGGGCAGCCCTATTGCCGCACAACCTTCAACGAAATTGGAAAATCGCCTTTCGGAATCTTGGAACTCTTGGAGGAGAGCAACCACGACATCGACAAACAACGACAACAAACCGCCAAAATGAGAACGTACGACGACACCTTCTCCGGCCAGCGGATCTACCCTGGAAAGGTACGCAATACTTAGTTACCCCGCGATTGAGACGCAATCCCACCCGAGCCGCATCGCCGAGAGACTGGCTGGCAGCAATCTCGATGACGCCGACGAGCCTGGGGATAGATACTGGGCGCTAGGGGACACCATCACCGTCGAGAAAATGCTAACGTTCTGTTCTCGATTGCAGGGTAAGCTCTTCGTCCGTGGCGACAGCAAGACCTTCCGTTTCCAGAATGGCAAATCCGAGTCGCTTTTCCTCCAGCGCAAGAACCCCCGTCGCATCGCCTGGACTGTCCTCTTCCGCAGGCAACACCGCAAGGGAATCTCTGAGGTACGAACCCGCCCCGCTCGCATAGCAGATGTTCATCTCGAGACGCTCGGCACTCGACGTGACGGATGATGTTGGAAGATATGGCCCAAGTGGGAGGCCAGCAAGGAACACCACAGGTTACTGACTGCTCCGCTATAGGAAGTCGCCAAGAAGCGCACTCGTCGCACCGTCAAGGCCCAGCGTGCTATCGTTGGTGCTTCCCTCGATGTGATCAAGGAGCGCCGCACCATGCGCCCGGAGGCCCGCAGCGCCGCCCGTCTCGCTGCCATCAAGGACAGCAAGGACAAGAAGCAGCAGGCCGCTGCCGCCAAGAAGGCCGAGAAGGCCAAGCTCGCCGGTGCTGCCAAGGGAGGTGCCGCTAGCCGTGTCACCAGCAAGCAGGGTGCTAAGGGTGCACCGGTCAAGGTTGCTGCCAAGTCCCGTTAAAGGAGCTCGGTGGTGGGAAGAGGGAATGGATGATGGCCTCACGGTCTTCTTGCACGTGGCTCGGGGACTATGGGCGGAGTCGGTTGGTCGGTCTCGGTTTTTTTGCCTGCTCAGCTCTCTTACAAGGGTTTCGCCCTCGGAATATGACATGATATGTTTCCGAAAGGGCCGGTTGCATGGTTCCTGCAGTCATGGGATAGGACATTTGCATGGGTAGCTTACAGAATGCCGACTTATGCATTGGTCTGAACAATGGCATTGCTGTGACACGGCGAGGACTATGGATTGTGAACTTCACGTCGGGCAGGCACAATGATGCACGAAGACGGGGTTTAAAAGATATCATGTCTTCATGTCAGGCCGTAATTAGACCTCCCAATCTACCACCCATCCCTTCTAGAAGATTGCTCTGCTCCAGCCACAAAACGGTCTGCTTGACTTCCTCATAAACCTAGCCTAGAGCTTCGCCAGGACACCCTCGGCACCCGACTTCTCGATGCTTCCACGAACCTCGTCGACATCGGCGTAGACTACCTTGCCGTGGTCAACCACAATGGCGTATCTCTTAGTACGATCGCCGTTGACCCAGCCAATGCTCTTGCTGAAAGCCGTGCCCGCATCCGACATAAACAGCTATAACCGTTAGTCCAAGATTACCATGCCAAGCAAAGAATACCGGGGTGTTATGCGTACGATTGAGTCGTCCTTGATGCCGTTTGCCTTCGCCCACGCCGCCATCACCCACTGATCATTGCTGGCGATCACGATGACCTGGTCCACGCCGGCTTCCTTGAGCTTGTCTAGGTTGTTGATGTAAGATGGAACGTGCTGAACCTGGCAGGTTGGCGTGAACGCGCCGGGCACCGCAACTAGGACGACCTTCTTGTTCTTGAACTCTGGGGGCGGGGAGGTTAGTGAATCGCGGAGGGTGCCGAGCGGGAAGGGGGGAGGAGTGGCAGGTTGGATAGATACCTTTGCTCGCGTCATACTGGATTGGCAGGCCGCAAGAGGTGAGGTCGAGCTCGCCAGTCGGTGCCACGTAGGTGAAGCTCACACCCTCCGGAAAGGCATCGCCAGCTTTGAGGGCAGACATCTTGGTTGTTGCGGTGGTGATGGCGGGCTTGTGAAAGTACGGAGATGATGGAGAAGCAAGTAACAATTCCAAACGGCGCAAGTTCAAGAAGTCACTTTATATGAGGAAAAAAAGTTGTTTGGTTGAGTGGTGGTCTTCTGGTCGAGATCAGATGGCAGATGGCGGGGGAGGGGTAGTTCTTTTGGAGTTGAAGCTGGTGTGGAGACTCCGAAGTGAAGTGTACCCTGAAATCGGCGCAATCCGATGACAGCTCCGAGCCAACGTAAAAGCCGAAAAATGACACCCACTTCGCAGTTTATTGCGCAATTTTCGGTCTGGGGTGGAAATATCACCAATTCTGTGAAGCAAGGTATATATCTCCCTATTAAGCGTAAATGGTGTAGACAACTCTCGTGTCTTGTTTTGGGACTGAATGAGATATCCGCCACCAAGGTATCGATCTGTATAGGCACACCTGTGTAAATGGAAAGTGCGGAGTTTCAAAGTGGTCTGTCCATCATCCCGCCTGGGGACAGGTACCTGGACAATAAGCGGGCGTCCAGGTATCGATAGGAGCTCACAAGGTTCTCGGGAGACATCTGGCCGTCATGCCGAAACACCCGAATAGCGACCCCTGGAATGCATTCCAGTAGTGTGGTGGATTACTGATGCCCCAAATCCGAACCACGGCCGAGTGCTTGAGCCAGCCGGATAACTTGGAATATCCTACCCATCGTCTCCTCCAAAGCGTGTATAAATCGCCAAGCGAACGACACTTGCTCCCAATCCTCTATCCCCATCATACACTAGCCATATCCCTCAAAGTTGTTAAAAGGGGTATTTTTGTCCTCTCACCCTATTGTAACCATGGCAACCGAATCCAGACCGCCTTTCCCGCCCTTCACCCTGGAGAGTAAGTACCTAATCGGATATGATTTGTCCCCTTTTGCCCTTTTCCCTCTTGCTTCGGGAGCCCTAAGACAGGCCCTTCTTCCCAGACCTGAAGATATACCCCCCAAATGGGGGAAATTCGCTGACACCTACTTCAGCGGCCCAGCGGAAAGTAAAGGCGGCACAGAATGCTTGGAACACCAAAAACCCCGAGGTTGTTCAGTACGCATACACTCCTGATTCCATCTGGAGAAACCGCGGTACCTTTCTTCAAGGGCGTGAAGAAATTGTTGAGTTTCTGAGTGATAAGTGGTCCAAGGAGGACGGGTACCGCCTGAGGAAGGAATTATTCGCTTTCACCGACAACAAGGTATGTGCTTCCAACTGGTAGATATCGATGTTCTGCGAGTTTTCTAGTGCTAACTCGCTTGCTAGATCGCTGTGCAGTTTTGGTATGAATGGCACGACCAAACGGGCCAGTGGTGGAGAACTTACGGCCTTGAGGATTGGACCTTTGCAGATAATGGGTTGATGAGGAAGCGCCAGATGAGCGGGAACGATGTCAAGATCTCGGACGAGGAGCGATGGTTCACGGACGGAGTCGATGTGAATGCAGTTGAAATTTCGGAGAAGCACTGGTAGGAGGCCTGGAAGCAACTCATCGGAAGGCCGGGATTATGGGAGATTGCCATATACTCCATCAACCTCAGATCGTTGGGCAAAGATTTGATAGACCAAGCTTCGCCTTCTCGTTGCAAACACAATCACACTCTTTGAAGACGTACAGGTTGCCCTTGTGCCTTACCAAGAGGTTGGGGAGGCACCAAAAGCATCTTCCAGAAGCCCAGAGTCTCGAGAGGCGTTTCAGCTCATATCAGTAGAACTCAATCAGTAAGAGAAGGACGCTGGTGAGACAGCTCATAAATGACAAAGTGATCATCCCCCTGATGAACAAGGGGCGGGGCAGCCCGCTCCGATCGCGACCAGGGGCTTGACAAACAATCGCTTCTCCATAAAAGGTTGTTTCCTACTCATTGAGGGAAGAAGCTGGTTGCTATTTGCCAATGGATCTGTCGCTCTTCGTCATGGTACCCTGTTTCTGGCGGAAAGGAGAGGCACCTACCGTGAGCTATTGGACTAGACTACTTCACACACCAAGGCAAGCTGTAGTTTTCTACACTATTCCAAATATGTCTTTGGAGGCATCTCGAGACGTACAGTGGTTCATCTGACGTAAGTATACCTGTGGTCTTGTTGTTTAGGAGCGACCTGTATGAGAATCCCACTGATCAAGTATCCTTTTCGCACCGAGGTCTTCCACAATGCAGTTAAGGCTTATAATGAGCTAAAAACAGGCCTTGCTGTTCCCACAGAAGTGTGCGAGAAGTCCGACATCGCATTTTCACAGAGAGAAGCAGGACCCTTTCTTTTGGTTCGAGCCTTCGTACTTCGTCTCTCTCAGAGGTATCTGTGTTGTAAATGGCCTTCCAGAAACTGAAATGGGACGGCGTCATGCCAGGTAGATTGTACGTCATGAAATGCGGCAAGTATTTGCCGCTGAGGGACTTGACAATATGTCTTGTGCTCCCTGTTTCTCCATTAAACCTCATCTTACCTAAGTTGCTTGGCGCCACAGATGATGTCGGGCGCACATAAGATACACCCCAGAGGTCACGCTCGGCGTAACCATCGCTGCCGTTGGGTGGTCGGCCCTGAACTCAGCGGACGAGTCACTCCGCGACACAAGATTGGCCATAAGGTCGGTAGTCCAGCGTTCTCCTGCATTGGACTGCCTTCCGACAGGCCCCTGAGGAAGAAAAGAAAATGAAAAGAAAACAGGCACAATAGTCTTGCGCAGGATGCAGGGGAACCCAAAGAGCGAGGTTTTCGATTATGTGAACTGCATATGCTTGCTTTTTGTTTTGACATAGAGCGTTGTGCGATTGATCGGACTCGAAAGCCTTGACTCTACTGCATGTCTTGACTTGATGCGAATGCGAACGCAGGGAGATACCGCGCCAATGGGCGTCAAAAAGATAAGACATCGGAACACGAAGTGGTGTGCGGACGCGCACAGCCGCAAGACGAGGGGTCGTTGACAGGAAAAGCAATCTTGAAACCGCAGACCGGCGAATCTGGAGATAGAGTGCCCTTTTCTGCATCAGACAGCCTAAGTCCCCGGCATGGTTCTTCCGGGGGTTGTTAGTCTAGATCACGGGAAGTGGGTGATGGTGGCTGCTTGCCTGTCTCAACTCTGGGGAGATATTCGACCAGTGACAGCGAGCAAACATATCCCACCGCAGCGGGGCAGTGAGACAAGAGGTCGTTTACTTTTTGTGAATTGACCCCTCAGAGAAGCTCCCCCCCTTCCCCCCCCCCCAACAATTGCTGGCTCTTCAGACGAGTTGTTTTGTTCATGGAGAGGAGCGCTGGCTAAGATCCTCCCCCTGGTCGCTAGATCGGTACCAAGCGGCGGGAAATTGCCCGAAAATGCTCGGTGTCAAAGCGAGGTCAAAAAAGAGTTGAGGGTTGGTCGGCACAAGACCCTTGGTGTCCAAGCGAAGCCGGCGATCACCAGGATCTTAGTCGGATCTCGCCTTGCAACACCCAGGCAGGACTTGGCGTGGAGGAAATTGGGTTCAGTAGCGTCCAATTGGCTGGAGGGTTGAGCTGAAGCTGCAGCCCACCCGCAGGGATCACCCGACAGGGCATAGATGGCTCCACTCCCCCCACGATCAGGATGGGTTTTTGGGTATTCGATTGCAATTGCCCATCCGATGCCGCCAGCCTCTGAGGTCGGCACACTCTTGTCTGAGCCGCCGAGGGCGAGGAAGGAGTCGATGTAACCTACTCTGCATCCATGGATCACGGACCCAGCAAACGCGCTTGATATGGAACAACGACCTTCGCAAGCCGCATTTTCGTCTCTAGACTAGAGCACGGCAGACAACAACCGTCAAGCTCTGATCTCGTCTGGACTCCATGCTGCCGAGTGGGATTAAACGCCCCGTCTTCCTCGGCCGCGATTAGGGGAAGAGAGAACATGGCCTGCGGAAGCCAGAAGCCAGGTTCCGTCTGGTGATTCAGATGACAGCCAAAAGCTCCTCCACGCTGACCAGGTTGACACCATGAACAACCCCCCAATCAATGCTCCGCAAGTCAGCCCTCACGTCGATCACTTCCTCTTTTAGCCGTCGGTGGCGTAAGTCGTCCTGCCGTCGACATCGAGACCGCACGTTCGCTTCCTTTCTTCCCATCTTTCTCCCAGCCTCTTGCAAGCGCAATGGACGCGCCCGATGAGGGTCTTCGAGACGAGGCCCGGGATGTCGGGGAAACGCATTGTCATTAGATTACGTATCTCTGTATTCTGACCCAGACAGGTTTAGCTCTTCGATTTCTAGACTTGGGAATCGATCCCCTGGCGATGAGCAAGCTCAACAGGGGTCCAATGAGGTGAGGAAGGTACGGAGCCGTACAAGTATATGATTCCACCCCATCATCGGATGCGCTCCTGCTATTTCCTCTTCAAGCTGTCCCAGCTCCTACCCAGTTCGGTCTCCTATCACGGTCCCAAGGCGGCCTGCTTTTCCGCTTCTTCTTCAGCTCTCTTGCACCCCCAGCACCGGGACTGCTCTTGCTTAAACACAGAGCTGCGCGTTCCAGGTTCTTGTATCAACGGACTTGCCCAGGTCACTGGCTTATAGTTCGTCCTTGAACTTCTGGATGATCTTTGCATCGTTTCCCAGCAATATTGAGACATCTAATCACTTGGATTGTTACACGTTCGCCTTTGGATTGTCGTCAAATCCTAACACTGACCCTTCACGCCATCGTTTTCCATTATGGGTCTGCTGCCGCTCAACTATCGGCGCCCTTCGTATGTCGCTGATTCACAACGGACCATGAGCGATGATCAGATCTCGGTCGGCAGTGGCGGCAGTGGGAGTGCCAACGGGGAGAAAAGTAGTGGCTCGTTGAAGCCTACCAGGTCGGTTACCGTGACGGGGATTCCGGATGCGCTTGGTTTTGACAAGATCATTGAGGGGGGAACCTGCCCAGTAAGCCACCTCTTACCATTTCGTTGCCGACATGAACTAATCTCAGTCATCAGCCTTGTACCACACGCGACTTCATGAACTATCTGAGATATGTCGAGCGTTCGGCCGAGAACTTGCAGTTCTTCTTGTGGCATCGCGAATACGTGAATCGGTTTAACAAGGCCAAGACTTCGGACATTACCCTCGCTCCTGAATGGACCCAAGCCATGGAAGACGACACTGTCACACGTATCCAGAAGGAATACGCCGACAAGATCCGCAAGGAGACCAAGACACCGGCTATTGCCATCTTCAATGGAACCGATTTCGATAAGCGCACAGATGTTCGAAAGACATCTGTTCCTGAGACAAACCCCTTTTCAAGCCGGTTTGAAACCCCTGACGACCACGAGGGGTTCTCTGACTACGTCAGTTCCACTGAGGGATCTTACAGGAGCCAGGCACACGATGCCTTCAGCTCCGCCGGTATCAAAGCACCTTGTGAGTTCGGCATCATACACCCATGATGAGCCTTTCGGGACCCCAAGCTAATCTGGAGGCAGTTACGATCCAACCATTTCGCAAGGAAATTGACCGTGTAATTGCGACATATATCATGGATGGCGCGCCTCGCCAACTCAACCTCTCGGACCGTGAACGGAAGGTTGCACTACACGCCTTAGCTTACACGACGCACCCTTCGGCTTTGAGAGAGGTTTCCAAGCTGGCCGAGTCCATCTTACGTCGACAAGCCCACCCCAACTTCATACGCTGGTCTATTTGCAACGGAAATATTGCGCGCGTTTTCTTCGCGCGAGCCCTGGGCATCAGTCTCATCGTGATCAGCACTGTGATAGCATTGGTCTTGACGCTCTCACGTCTCGGGCGCGGCTACCGCGCCCTCGCTGCCATTGGTTGGGTCCTTGGTATCGCAACGCTGATCGCAGCTTGGAAGGGCATGTGCGTCGTCTTGCACGGAATGCATCACCACCATGTTCGGCCATGGGAGCTCTTCGTTTCAGAGGAAGACGCTGGCGACCTGGGGAAGCGCTCCTTTGACAGTTTCGGGTCTTCTAACAGCTACGAAGAGGAGCCTTGGGTCATCCGCTACAAGAAGCGCAACATTATCCGGAAGATTTTCGACCGTGAGGTCTGGATCCAAGAGCCAGCGCTTCGGCAGATCCAGGACACCATCTTTGTTCAGAGCATGCTGTGTGCCCTGCTGATCGCCGGAGTCTTGACGGCCATTTTTGTCGCTGTACCCGGAGGTAACTTATTCTGAGATGATATGAACCCATTGTTTAACTCTCTGTGGAATACTCGGTTTCTGGATATTTGCGAAGAGGTTGGGGTGGGGTTTGTTGGATACATGCTGAATACTTGGTGCTCCTCCTTTTGGTGAAGATGGAGGCCCTTTGGATGAGCCTCTTGGACATCTGTACTATCACACTTTTGTGGGTTGGTTTTCTTGGCTTCGGAAAAGGAAGGGTAAATATGGATCCCGCGTTGGAACACAATAGCGGCTGCTAGGTCAAACGGATCATCTGGCGGTGGGATCTGATGGCGATTTTCGTTGAAATGCTTTATGATGGAATGTCGGCGGCTGATTTACATGATAGGTATCTACTGTTTGGCTAAACAATGTAATCAATGGTCTGTCAGTCTCATGGTCTCCGTGGCAATCCTGACGTTGGGACGAGTCAGCGTTACCCCTGATTTGGACCCCGCTGCTTATCGATAACGCTAGCAGTTGGCTGGGGCAATGAGGGGCGCAGCACTGACTCTTAGACAAACACCGCTTCCAACGCTCACCGGGATGAGTTCTACAATGTAAATCTGAGCATTCCGGTTTTAAGGGTTTGACAAACCACCGATGCCCGGCCCCCAAAAATCCACTCAGATGGCTGCTTACGACACATTGATGCCTCCCTGAACATGAACACACTACATTGGGCCAGCCAAATGCACCAAGAACTTGAAAGTGGAAGATGCCGACCGACACGTACCAGGCCGATGCTCCGCTGGTTGTCAGCGTTAGCAACACCAACGGCGGGACCTTGCGGATCGCAGACCCTGGGGCGACTGAGATTGACCTCGACACCACGCTGAGCCATCCCGGCTCGGTGCGTATTAACGTCAAGGGCGCCTTCATCGTCGACCAGGGCACCACGACACCAGCCAGCTCCAATGGCCGGGGCTCACCGAACAATCACGAGACCAAGGACATCCGCCTGCCGAACCACACCGCCGTTGTCAGCCATATAGCCATTGATGTAGGCAAACCCTCCTTCCATATCCCTGCTTGTCATGCTCGCGCCCGAACTGGTGGGATCACGGATTGCTCGTGCGAGCAAGCGAGCGAGCTGCGGGATTCATGGTGGTGATGTCATGTGCCCGGGACCTAATGCGTAGCTAACCTCGCGGCTGCGTTCCTGCAGATCGGCGGCTCATTGGCCAAGCTCGTCTACTTTTCGCGTGAAGCGCACTCGACCGACCCGGGGGGGCGGCTCAATTTTGTCAGCTTCGAGACGGACCACATCGACGAGTGCCTCGACTTTATGCGCACGCTGAAGCAGAAGTATCAGAAGCTAAATGGCGGGTCAGACAGTCCCAACGAGCTGTGCGTCATGGCGACGGGCGGCGGCGCCTACAAATACTACGACATGATCCGAGAGGTGCTGGGTGTCGATGTGCTGCGGGAGGATGAGATGGAGTGTCTTATCATAGGACTCGACTTCTTCATCACCGAGATTCCCCGGGAGGTGTTTACGTATTCGGAAGCGAACCCCATGCACTTTGTTTCCCCATCTGACAACGTCTACCCGTACTTACTGGTGAACATCGGGTCTGGTGTGTCGTTCCTCAAAGTATCAGGGCCGCGCGAGTACGAGCGTGTTGGCGGTACCTCGCTCGGAGGCGGGACTCTCTGGGGCCTGCTCAGCCTGCTGACTGGCGCGCGGACGTTTGACGAGATGCTCGAATTAGCATCCCGCGGCGACAACACTACGGTCGACATGCTGGTGGGCGACATCTACGGCACCGACTATGGCAAGATCGGACTCAAGAGTACCACCATCGCTAGCTCCTTCGGCAAGGTCTTCCGCAAGAAACGCCAGGCTGAGAACGAGGCTGAAGATAGCGGTGGTCTAGGCCACAAGGATCGTCACCGCCATCCTGCCGACCATCATGACGACTCTTCGCACGACGATCCCACCTCGTCTGACTCTGAGGATGGCCCCCACAACAATGGAAATACCCCACCTTTCTCAAGTGCCGATATCTCGCGGTCGTTACTCTACGCCATCAGCAACAACATCGGTCAGATTGCCTTTCTTCAAAGCCAGATCCATGACCTTTCGCACATCTATTTTGGGGGATCCTTCATCAGAGGGCATCCACAAACGATGAACACACTTAGCTACGCCATCAAGTTTTGGAGTAAAGGCGCCAAACAGGCGTACTTTCTGCGGCACGAAGGCTACCTAGGTGCTGTCGGTGCATTTCTCAAGCGGCAACCCCGAAATTGGGGACGTAGGGGCTCCTTCGAGGAGGCGGAGGCCGCGGCATTACAGGCAAGGATGATAGCACGAGCAAAGGAGACGAAAGTCACGGCTTCGTATTCCGACGCCGAAGAAGAAGGGGGAGTGCTTGTTAGTTAACGGTGTTGGATGTCTTCCTGCGCTGAGCGTCTTTACCTTATGAACCCTCATTCTTGTGGCATGGCGTCTGGTGGGAGATTCTGTTCCGTCCATATTATGATATTACCTAGAAGCCTTTTGCTTGGTCGCCTTACTTTCGGGATACTGGCTGGCATGCTTACCTCGCATGGCATAAATACATATAATAAATCACAGTACCATAAGGGTGTATTCACAACGCGAGACCAGTGACACAGGGGAAGCAGAAGCCAAAGATATGTTGTTACATCAACGAGATCAACAAGACTTCACTCAACACATTGCTGCTGAGGTGCAGATAGATACGAATCTACGCAACACTCTGAATCAACAGATACCAGCACTGTTCCATGATATGATATCGGCAAGAGACCATATTAAGGTGTAGCAAACATGGGCGATGAGAGGAAAAAAGACAAAACTCCTATTTCTCCGACCTGGCTCTTTGGAGGAGCTTGGGCTTTCCGTTTGAAACAAATTAAACTAGGCACCTTTGTAAAAGAAGCCATTCATGAGGTTTTGTACACCCAAGCCGTCTACCCCCGTAACTCCCTGTGGAATCTAACTCCGAACAGGCACTTTCCTTTCTCCCCTCGCTCAATGCATTGGCCATGCCCTCCCCCTTTTATGGGCAGCACCTCAAGCCAAGCCAACCTACCCTCCCTGTTGCTACCCCCGATAGAGGCATTGAGGAATGCATATACAGCCCACCCCCAAGCACTATGTACCGCGGTTGGCCCGCCTTTGCTGAGTCGTCTCCTTTCGTCTAAGCCTGGATCACCTCCTTGGCCTCGACATCTGCCTTCTCCTTCAGAGCCTTTTGCGACTGGTTGTACATGACGATACGGGAGACCTGGACGATACCGACCAGGCCGAGGAAGAAGTTGACGGCGGCCAGACTATTTGAGGTTAGTCAGTATTTTGTCCGGAACGGAGACTAGCGGAGGGGGACAAGGGGTGTTCCGCACAGGTAGTTCTTGGGCTTGATGATCAAGCACCACCGCGTCCAGATGACGCCCGTCGCAGTCAGGGCGACGTTCTGCATCAGCGAGAGGTTCTCGGCGGGGCGGGCAAAGTCCGAGATGCCGGCAAGGACGAGACCCCATTTCATGACCGGAGCCCTGGGGAGCAGATTAGTGTGTTTACTGGGCGATGTGGCGGACCTGCGGGGGAGGCATACCAGAAGTGCACCGTCTTGAGGCCGATGGGGCTGTTCCACATGCGCTTCAGCCATGGCTCGGTGGTCTCGGACGCCGTGCTCTGCCAGCGGCGCGATGCCGGGCGCCGGAAGGAAGAGCTAAAGAACTGGTTCGCATTTCGGAAGGCCGGCCGCGACGTGCGGAAAAGGGTGCTTGTTGGTGCCATCGTGAAAGTGGCTAGGGGTGTTGGAGGTCGTGTGATGTGTGTCGGCGAGTGTAGGGCTACTCGAGAGGTACCTCTCTGTCAATTGGCGGGGGGGTGGCAAAGGATTGTTGACCGGTATGGGGTTGAAGGAGCGACACAGCGAGGCGATCTGACAACAGTTTGTTGTGGTCACTGTCGTCGTCGTTGAAAACCCGCTCCGATGATGGCGATGATTATCGACCCCGGTCTAAGGTCCGTTGGGGAAGCTGTGGAGTGAAATTCTTGGATTGTTTGTCCCGATTGGTCCGTGCGCGGAATTTGTGCAACGAATGGGAGATGCATCGGCTTGCATGGAGCTCCATTTTAGGGTGGGCGAACGTCCATTGGAATCAGCACCTCGACATCGCGAGAGAAGCTCCCGCCGGCCCGCCCCGTTGACGACAACGACCTTGCACAATTGGTTCTTTCCTCTCTTCCAACGAAACGATGTCGGCCAGATACGCCTTTTCCAAGGCCCTGAAGGAGGTCCGATTCCACTTCTGCCAGACGAGCGAGCCCAGCGCAGCGACTAGGTGAGCTTTCGACCGAGGGGACAACTCCTCTGCAGAGGCCCAACTGGACCTCCGTGCTCACCAATGGCTGTGGTTTAGGGCGTTCCTCACACGCGCGTATCCGATCATGAAGAAGAACAACCCCGCGACACCGATTATGTTGCGGGAGGCGGATGGCGTTTCGGCCAAGGTGTATGCGAGATATGGTCTGTAGCCCGGCTGCGCCTTTTGGCGGATCTAATGTGTATTTGCAGAATGCTAACTGGGCGGGCTTCATAGACTTTGGGCAAGAGAAGAGCCAGTCATTAGAAGGTGCGAAAGACCCCCAGCAGAAGCAGCCGCAGAACCTCGGGCTAACACCGGTTTACAGGACTGTCGGACAAGCAGATCGAGGAAACAGTCACATCGCTTGTCAAGAGCGAAGCATGAGAGCTTTTAGCTACTGGGCAGGAAAGAGGCATCTCATAGTTGCGACAGCCTTTGAGCGACATGTTTATATTACCCAGACGGCTGTACAAACAAATAGAACAGTGGAAGACTCGGAGCCCTGCCACTTTCATCGCTCGTCTGATGCTACCATAAGAGCGACATACCATCCGAGCTGTCGGTGTAAGAAGAGGCATCCTGATCGAAACCTTACACTTTAGGAATGCGCCGAGTAGGTTGGATCGGTAATCAGCTTGAGCGAGGAATCACGGCTGGCCCTTTCGGCTTTCATTGTGCTCCTTGCGAAGCCAAGCGAAACAGAGCTTACAACAACGGAGACAAAAGATTCGAAAAGCCACGAGAGCCTGAAAAATGGCCGTTCTCGGGAATTTCGAGGAACCGGCGTCTCGAAAACCAACAGTATTTGCACCCGGTGGTTCCCTTGATACATGGCAGGGTGCGGAGGCGTAGACGACACCAGCCATTGCTTGGAATCTAGGGACAGGCAGGTAAACGCGGGGGGCTCGAGAACGACGCCAAAAACTCAAAACCATTTGGCCAGCCACTGGACTAGGGATGGCTACATGCGGGAAGTGTTGGACTATAGCTGTCCGTACTGCGTAATGGCAAGCTCGGCTCAGCCGAGTCGAAGGCTGGGATATCCGCAGTATGGTGTGCGGGCTGATGTGTGACAGGTTGAAACCAAATCGCCTGAAGAGCAACTGATTGGTGGTTAGGCAAAGTTATCATTAGACCCGCAATAAGACACCCACAAGCGGCGCCTGTTGTTCCAAAGCCCGTACGGATTCCCACCAAGAACTTCGGCGATCCAAACGCCAGCCAGTGGCACCAGATTAATCCCCAGTCCGACTGGCGGAGTCGCTATGACAGCCTCTTGCCACAGCATCGATAATATTGTCTTTTCCGGGTTTAACTGGTGTTGCTTCCTGAGCTAGCCGTCATCATTATGCCGCCTGGATACGGAACAGGCCTGCTTTGGTAGGCAGATACCAGCCACGTTGACTCAAGTCCACCAACTCAAACCCGCCCAGAGACACCTGCACCCAAACCCCAGCTTATCGCGGCTTGCAGCTTTATGAGGCAGTCCTCGAATACGGTGCATGCGATATTTCGCGAGTTGCTCCATCTTGTGCTTCGTTTTCGATACGCATAGGCGTGCTAGACAAAGAGACGGCCATCAATCACATCCATCGCTTGGTTTCGGCAGGCCATTGTGAGTCTGGACCGCGGCTGAGTGAGAGCTGTCGCGGGGCAGAGCTCCGCCTCGGCGTCTCCCGCGACCGAGATCCAAGCAGTTTCATGCCCGCTCAAATAGGCTCCCGCCCACCCCGTCATATTCCAGATAGCTTATATTCTTATATTTGCGGCTCTTCCATTCCCTCGTATTCTATCTGCTCGCTGTTACCTAGGCGAACCATGTCCCGCCTCTTTAGCAAAAGCCGATCAGCGACAGGGCCTGCCCCGCATCACCTGGATCCTGATCACAACTCGGCTTACCTATCGCTGCTGGACCACGACCACGATCCAGACAACGATCCCGACCACGACCCAAAAGCCGATGGGTCCGGCCCAGTGCAGCAGCGGCGACCAGCCCGCCACCGCCGCCTCAAATCCCTACCCCAAGAGGCGATGGCTTCGAGGTCTTGGCTCACCGCCGCCGAGAGTCGGCCATCTTGGACTGGCGAGCGACCGCCGGCACGGAAACTAGTGAAAGAAAACCAAAACGGCTCCGGGCGGCCTTCTTTCTCACTGGAACTCTCTGACAGCGAGGTGGATAAGGAGAAGGGCATTGTGAGGCGCCAAATTGCCCGCCTCAAGGAACTCTACCGCCGGGCAGAGAAATCGAGCTCACCATGAGTGGATGATGTCCGTCCTTCTTCTCTCTTCGCTGTGGCCTCCTGCGGCTCGTTTTGATTTGATTTCATGGCTCTGAACCTCTGGAGGTCGGAGGTATATCTGCACTCCACCATTTGGACTTTCTGTTTTCATTGGCTTGGTGGGTTGCACACATGGTCGTTTGCATTCGTCCGCGGGGGTTGGCTACCTATTTCATATGGGCCGCCAAAGCTCGCTGCAGGCGGGTCGGGGCTGACACCGACCTGTACACAACCCGTACGGTACGGCCTCGAGGCTCGGGTGATGCCTGTATCATTGAAACCTGCCGGGATCGAGCCCGTGGGCCGTGTCTTTTGCTCGGTCGGGGCTGGTCTGACTCAGGTCGGTGCGACTGCGGAGCATGATTCCGGGCAGCCGGGGGCACCCCGCCTAGCGCTCCGGCTGGGGATCAATACCGCATTCACGAAATGGGGTCATTTCCCACAATAACAACAACACGCTACAAAACCCAAATACAACTACCCCGCTGCGATCCAGTCCCAACGAGAATTGCCAACATTTCTTACTGAGGGGGAGCTCGGAGACCTTGCAAGGAATTGCCGAAAGGCCCACCTCCATCTCACCGCGCGAGTCGACAGAATGGCCACCTTGGCATCTAGCTCCCGTCCGCCAATGTCTTATCTCGCATTGAGCGCACTCGGTATATCGTTGGCCTTGGTTCTGCGATCTTTGCATCAGCAAGGTACCAATAACCTATTTATCAAGTCGCCCAGGGATACCTTGTTGCCGAGGCTCAAGGAGGACGAAATCGCCGTTCTGGCCTACCCGCCAGATATTTTACCTGGGTCTCGTGACGTTCGGACACCCTACGGATCGATCAAAGTTTTTGAATGGGGCTCCGAAGATGGCGAAAGGGTGCTCTTGCTGCACGGGATCAGCACCCCTTGCCTCTCTCTAGCCAATCTGGCAGAAGAGCTTGTGGCTCAGGGGTACCGGGTGATGCTATTTGATTTCTTTGGGCGCGGGTACTCGGATGCGCCGACCGATGTGCCTTACGATATTCGCCTCTACACGACACAGATCCTTTTGGTGCTGGCCTCGTCCAACCTCCCCTGGACAGGGGATGATGGCTTCCATCTTATCGGATACTCACTGGGTGGAGGCGTGGCTGTTCCATTTGCGGGATTCTTCCCACACATGGTCCGGTCTCTGGTTCTCGTGGCGAGTGGGGGTCTTATACGACCGGAACATATGAGCTCGCAGAGCAAGATCCTGTACTCGACAGGCATATTTCCCAAATGGGCATTGGAGCGTTTGGTCAAGAGGCGTCTCATGCCTAAACGAGTGATCAATGAGGAACAAGTGGCTGCCGAAGTGGTCAGTCTGAAGGCGTCGAAGAGGCAGAAGAACAACGATTCGAGTGGTGGTGATTCATATGATAACGCGGTACTTTCAACTAGACGACCCGATCTCACAGTTTCCGCGGTGATGAATTTCCAGTTGCTCAACCACGAGGGGTTCATCCATGCCTTCATGAGCTCGATACGGCATGCTCCAATTTACCAACAGCAAGAGGACTGGCTTGCTTTGGGGCGTTTATTAGCTCCCAGAAGGCGAGAAAGGTTGCCAGGACTTCGTGGTGGGAGGATTCTATTGCTGCTTGGGAAAACGGACTCAGTGATTCTGAGAGAAGAACTGATACACGATGCCACGGCGCTGTTGGGGGAGGAGGCCATCTCAGCCATATCTCTAGATTGTGGGCATGAAATTGTGATGGCAAAGGGAGAAATAGTGGCAAGGCTGGCTATTCAATTTTGGAAAGACACATGCAAGTAGTGTGCATGATGTCGATACATGCCTTAGTACATAACGGCGAGGGAATGGTAGATCATGATTTAGAAACTCGGGTGCTTTTATCTTACTTGAGTGTTCCCCCAGTATTTGTGGATTTGGTTGAGCCAGAAAAACACCCAGCTTTGATCGAATCACATTCGAATTTGTCCAAGGTCTTCAACACGGCTGCCCGGGAAACACCCGGACGGCAGTTGCAGACAGATGAACCTCCAGTCGGGTACCTTATTCTATGTTGGGCCAAAGCGTTCCTGGTTGAGCCTCGCGACCCCCACGCCGATTGACAGCTTCCCCAGGCGCTGAACCACAGCGCGATTGGCCCACTTTTAGCTTCTGGACCCCGCCAGCAAGGCTGAGAACAAACAAGAAATTATTTGCCGACCGCCGACTGGAAGCATTCAAACCTAACCACCGACCCCAAACAAACAAATCGTACAACTGCCCAAGATGGCGCAACCAGCCCTAACTTTCCCCCGGCCGGTCTTCGCCAAGCTCTCACCACACCCCTTTCTCCTCCGCAGCCTCTCACCACAATCGGAGTCCGACCCGGCTGGCCGCACAAATGGCCGTGCCCCGCGCGAAGCTCGTTCCGTCAACATCCACACTTCTTCCCTCTCGCATGCCCACGGCAGCGCGGTAGTCCGCACTGGCGACACGACCATTATTTGCGGTGTGCGCGCTGAGGTGCTGCCAATTGCTAGCATCCCACAGTTCCGCCCGCGGGCGCCCTTTGAGGAGGAGACAGAAGCAAGCAAGCGCGCCGAGCTCAAGGATTACGACCTACTCGTGCCCAATATCGAGCTCGCAACCGGCTGCGCGCCGCAGTTCCTGCCGGGTGTGCCGCCAACTGCACTAGCGCAGACTCTGAGCACGCGGGTCTATTCGCTGCTGCATGGGAGCTGGCTGGTCGATGTGGAAGACTTGAGAATATGGCGTCGGCCCGAGGCCAAGAAAGAGGGGGAGATGGACACGGACGACAACGTAGAGGACGAGGAGGAGAAACCCGAGCTTGTGGCGTACTGGGTGCTCTATATCGATCTACTTTTCGTCTCATTTGATGGGAATCCGTTTGATGCGGCCTGGACGGCTGCCGTTGCAGCGCTGCGCGATACTAAGCTACCTCTGGCACGGTGGGATACGGACCGCGAGGCGGTGGTATGCTCTCGCGCTGAGAGAAAGCCACTCATCGTGCACGGTCTGCCTGTGGCATGCACCGCTGCTGTCTTTCTAGAAAAGGAGTACGGCGAGCCTGGGGAAGGGAGACATTGGATCTTGCTGGATCCGGACCGGTTGGAGGAGACTTTGTGCAAGGAAACCGTCACGATGGTGGTGGACTGCACCAGCGGGGAAACGAGGATCCGGGCTATTGAAAAGCAGGGCGGAGTCGTGGTGAACAGGGAGCTGTTGAGGGGGTTTGCAGCAGTTGCAGAGCAAAGGTGGAAGGAGGTCAGCAAGGCGATGACGAACTGAGACTCCGGCTTGCGAGGCTTGTAGGAACTACGATGAATAGATGTGGCTTGATACCCAGAAGATGCCACGCAGGAAATAAACGGGATATTCCATGTCTGGTGATTGCGACTGGCATAATATGTGATTCTAATTTATGTCGGACTGCCTGCAAACTGCAAGGGCCAGAGGTCCTTGAGGAAGACACTCAACCTGTAAGACTCCGGGTGATGAATTTGGCCAGAAATAACGGCCAAATGACACGCACAACGATGAACAGGGTACTTAGGCAGCGCCATACACATGGCAGTTCGCCGTTCACTCTAGCCGAACGACTCGGATTCTAAGGTGCTTCAGGTACCAGACTTGCGCAGTCAGCTAGATGGCATGTGTCATACACTTTCGACCCACCCTTACAGTTTAATTCCAGGGCAGGAGATACAGGAAGACATAGTTCAATCTGCCGCCCAACTCATAGGATCCTAATGAAAGGGTCCCCAACCGTTCACGTTGCTGATGAGCAGCAGCAATCGTGTGGTTTGTTTAGCGGTGGTTGAAAAATATTACAATTTGTTGGGCGAGATTTTCCAAAGAAAAGGGCTTCAGCAAGTGGTCCGTGCGACCGAACGGTCCACCCACTTGGTTTGCCAGTTGATCCGGCCGGCCAATGCCAAGCCCTAAGACTGCTCAAAAGTCGAACGTCGCTCAATTTTCTACAGAGTTTTGCTCTCCTTCCCATCCGAGTTTCCCACACATTCTCGGGCACGCAACTCTGTAGGCTGTCCCTGCTGCAACCACAAAGCGCCAGCTCCATGTAGCAATGGAGTCTTTGGGCGATACCCTCTGGGATGTCGTCATTTGCGGCACTGGTTTGCAGCAGTCTTTGCTTGCCCTGTAAGAATTCCTTGCTGCCGCCTTCGGCTGTCAAATTTTCCCATCGCTCGTCTGACTGACCCAGTATTTCTCCGCTCGAAGATCGCTCTCTAGGTCTGGCAAGAAGATCCTTCACATAGATCCGAATGAGTACTATGGCGGTCCTGATGCGGCATTCAGTCTCCAGGAGGCAGAGGCATGGGTTGCCCGTTTTGCCGGCTCATCCGGCAGCGTCTTTCGGTCTGCCTCAATCGCAAAACCGGAAGGCTCTGTCGGCCTGTCATTTCCCCGAGCATATTCGTTGGCACTCACACCTCAGCTCATCCACGCCCGTTCGAAGCTTCTCTCTCAGTTGGTCTCATCTCGCGCCTACAAGCAGGTCGAGTTCCTCGCCGTTGGGTCGTTCTTCACGTTCAAACCTTCGATGGATCCCGAGCAAAAGCCCACACTCTCTCGTGTTCCATCGACCCGCGAGGATATTGCCTTTGAAACGAGCCTCTCGCTGAAGGCGAAGCGTGGGCTGATGAAGTTCCTCAAGTTTGCCCTAGAGTACGAGGGCGAGTCGCAACGGGAGCTGTGGGAGGCACATGGCGACTCACTCTTGAACTTGTTTCTGCAGGAACAGTTCAAGATGGATGCAGAGTTGCAGAAGTACATCGTCGCTTTAACCCTTTCGCTTGACGGACAAATCAGCACCAAAGACGGGCTGGCCATTATCTACCGACATCTCACCTCAATGGGGTTCTTCGGCCCAGGTTTTGCCGCCGTCTACCCCAAGTGGGGCGGTATTTCCGAGATTGCACAAGTAGCATGTCGAGCCGGTGCTGTCGGCGGCGCCATCTACATGCTTGGAACTGGTATCAACACCTCGGAGACAAGCGGCAACGAGATCAAGTTGCAGCTGACAAGCGGCGATACGGTGAAAACCCGGCTCCTGGTACAGGATGACAACAAAACAGAAGGCGGCTCCAGCATCAGTCGGTTGGTTGTCGTTGTTTCATCCCCATTGAACGGCCTGTTCGAGCCGATTGTTGAGGGCGCGCCACCTCCGGCTGTGTCAGTCATAGCGTTTCCGGCAGGATCATTGCTAACGACAACTGATAAATCGTATGACTTCCCAGTCTACGTCGTTGCACACTCCAGCGATTCTGGAGAGTGCCCTGCTGGTCAGAGTAAGTTTTCACCTTTTCAGTCGCGGTTCCACCTCCCCTACATACACAAAGTACCATGATGATCCAAACCTTGAATACTTATCTACATTGTCTGAGCTTCGGCCTTGACGATAACTACCTCTGACATTCTGATGTACTTCACTTGAACCCAAATATCAAAATCACTGGCATTGGTTGGCACAACTGCTAATCCACATTGCCAATAGGTATTCTATATCTCACGACGTTGACGACACGCGATTCCCAGGAAGAGTTGCACAAGGCTCTGCAGTCCTTTCTTGAAGCGGTGACCGGAGAGCAGATTCCTCAGTGCCTGTTCAAATTGCACTATGAACAAGGTCGAGGATCTGTGGCAAGTCGGACAGACGGTTCGATCTTCACGTTCCCCAATGTTGCCCCTTCCCTTGCGTTTGATGATGCCACACTAGACCCGATCAAGGTTGCCTGGGAGATAGCAATGGGTGAAGAGGCCACTACATTAGAGTACCTGGTCTTCCCTGACAGGGAAGCTGTGTTCGATGACGAGATGTCTGATTGATGATTCACGATGAGCTTGCCCACGCACGAGTTACGAAGCAACTCTTTTGGCCACTAGGTATCTAAGCTATCTAGACTACCCTAGTCTATCTGAAATAGAAGAAGAAACCCCATTATAGTGGCAAGGTGTTTTGGTTAACTGTGAATATGTATCCGTCTTGCAAACTGCGGCCAGTGTCTGAACAAAAAGGATGGCGCCCTAACATCAAGGGTCGAGATGTTCGATACGAACATAGCCATCCCTCAGCATCCACCGTAAAATCCTTTGCGCCCCAAATCAAACCCAGGCGCTTATTTCCGTTTCATGTCGCTCAACCAAATCAAGGGTATCATGCCGCCGAACTCAAGGAAATCTACGCCTCGTCTCCGATATCCTCTTCTCTCTCGATCTCCTGCAGTGGCTGCTGGACTCCCAACCGAATGGCACCAAAGGGGTAGTCGTTCTGGCCGTCCTGCTCAACCTTGATGGCATCCCTGGTAGCAAGAGAAAGCATATGATAGAAAGCCTGGGTAATCACCGCCCGGCTCTGGTCTTCCGGCTCAAACAGGTTATCGAACTCAACCCATGTCTTTCCGTCTTCGCGCATTGCGCCCTTCTTTCTCGCAGCCGTCTGGACAAAGGTGAAGAAGTTGCGGCCTTCTCGGCCCAATGCCTGCTCCATAGCCTGTGAAGTTCTGGCTTCCTGAAGAGGGATGAGACCGCCGCCTTCAACACCATCGGAGAAACTGTTGTTGGCTGAGTACATGGCGCCTCCGAAGTCGCCAGAGCCAAAGGCTGGCTGGTCGCTGAAATGCTCAACGTCGAAAAGCTGGCTGCCTTGTGCACGAAGGGGGCTCGGGCTCACCTGGCGACTCGAGCCGTGTCTACCGGCTTTGATCGAAGAGCTTGGGATCTGCGACGATGGCCGGTTCCAGGGCACATCAGAGTGAATGTCTGGCAGGGCTTCGACATCATCTCTGCCCATTTCGATGTCATCCTCGTAATCTCTCAAGCCGCGTGCATTGTCGGCAACCGGGAGGCCATCTCCTTGGCCGGCCTGTTCAATATGGGCTGAAAGGCGAGGGCGGACTCGGCGCTCCGCGTCTTCATCTTCCAGCTCGAGCGCTTCAAGAGCAAGGCGACGGCGGCCTCTTGGAGTCTTGACCGTCTCCGAAGGAGTATCGCCGAAAATAAGCGCCTCCAGTTGCCTGCCTGCGAAGTGTTCCGCAAGTGGGAGGACAAGGTTCGGCCTGGCTACAGGGATTCCGACGTCCATGATGCCGCGGCCAAAAATCAAGTGGTATGCATTGTTTCTAGCCTGGGCGGCCGTGGTCGACCGGCGCGTTCTGTTGCGTGCTCGTTCAATATTCGCAAGGTAATCCTCGCCCCAGGCTTTGATTGTCTTGCGGCTCAGAGTCGTTTCCTCGTCGGGGGCGATGGGGTTGCGGCGCCGACGTCGTTGGGCAGGAGCTACTGCCCCCTGGGAACCGGCGACATCCTCTGATTCCTCAATTTCCAATTCTTGGCGAGGTGGAAATGCCTCGGCGTCGGGCAAAGCAGGGCCTTCAAAGTCCATAATAATATCCCCATCATTGTCCAAAGCTTGGCTGGCCTCTTCTTGGTGCACAGCTTCCAGATTTTGGTCTTGTCTTGGAAGTTTCGGTAACTCAGGCTCAGCAACGGTTTCTATGATATTGCCCTCGGCGTCAATTTCAATACCCCAGTCGTCAAACTCTTGGACCAGTTCCTCTTCTTGCTCGGCAACAATCATCGGGCCTTCGAGTCCATGCAACTCGATGCTTCCGGGTTGCTTCATGGGAGGCTGGGACGAGTGTGATCCTGGTAGGTCAAAACCGCCAAGGAAGGAGCCGCCCATGCTTGCCGAGTTCGTGCTATTATCTCCCATGAGTGGCGACAGCTGTGAGCTGGTCTTTCGCGAGGCTTGGCTTTCTTGGGGAAGAACCAGGTTTCCGTCGTCGTCGAGGTGGATGAAAGCGGGCAGTCTAGCGTCGAGATCGAAGTTTGGATCGTCGAGGAGTATAATATTGTCGCGCCTTCCTCGAGTTAGCTGAGCAGTCTCTGGCAGTTCCTCTTCTTGAAGTTCACTTACTTGGTTTTACCTGCGGAGGGATCGAGAGCGTTCCCATCCAGTGCGGCGCTGTGGAAGGCCCTCAGATGGCCTTGTACCTTCTCGGCGTCAGACAGCACATAGGCGCACTGCCGGTCGTAAACTCTTGAGACACCAAAGAGGAGGTTTCCCTGAAGGCGCAGGGCAATGGGAGCTCCTGGTTTCAAGATGGTTCCGCACGCTCCGCGAACATCAACCTCTTGGATGGCTCTTCGTGTGACCTTGCGGTTTGTGGTCTTGAGCCCGATGGTCGAAACCAACCTAATAGTTTTATTAGCCTGCTGAATCTTGACAATGCTTCGAGGGAGAATAAACAAACATACCAGACAGTAGCAACGCCATACTTCTGGTTGGTGAGAACTTGAAATAGCGTTAGTATCATGGCCCCGTCGGAGCAAAGAGAAGAAGTCTTACTCTCGTGACTGTAAAACATGGTTCTTCTCGTCAATGGGCCTTGAAGGCGTACCGAAAACCGCTGCTCATTGGCTGTGTTGCCGTGGTGTCTAGCCAAATGAAGGATAAAGCTGAGATCGACCGATAAAGAAACGCATGGAGGCGTTGGTGAGAATGAATGATGGGAATGGCTGGCGGGTCGAGTGTGGAAATGATGGGGTGTGCGGCCTATCACAGTTAGCGCGACGTGTCGAATCGCGAGGGTGTGAAAGAGGAGATGAAAATTAGAGGTTGGTCTCTCAAGAGGAAATTTGTCGATAAGGGAAGGCACGATCCTAGGTCCTGCCTTCTGCGAGACTTCGAGACTGTACTAGGTAGGTAGCACCACAGATGTTATTATTGCAGAAATGGCTCCAGTTGAAAATCCTCCATTCATATTGTCCACCGTGTCAATAGGGACTCCAGTCCTCCTTCTCGAGGTACCTATTCCGTACTCATTGTCAGTAACAAAGAACAGGCCAACTCCGATATTCAACCCTCCCCCTCCTCCCTCCAAAGGGGTAAGCATAACACCACGTTCTTTGTCAATTGCCGAGAAGAACAGATACAAAGTAACAGGCTAACAATAGCCCACCCCTTAATCTTCCTGAGGATCACACAGCCAAGTGGAAAGGGAAGCAGGCACTTTGAATATGGCTTGTTTATCTTGCATACTTCGGAGATCTTTTGTAAGTTCTCGAGGGAGTAGCATATTCCCGGAGCCTCGATTACAGGCATTCTGTGTTCTAAATCCCGAAATGAGAAGCAGAATGATCTTAAAATCATCGTCGTCGTCGTCGTCGCTGTCGTTGCGTTCGACCAATCAAATTAGCGCACTAACTGGCCATCCGCGCGGCTTTTTCGGTTTCGCGATCTTATCTTATCCTATCCTATTAATCGCATCTGATGCCAAGACTGCCCCGCATTCTCGTCCATCCATCCGCGCGAGTGTGGATGCCCCTCAATATTTTGTTGATGCTCGAACACTCGGCGGGGTCTCTTTCTTCCCCGATACGAACTCCTTGCGCCAAAGATGGCTGACTTCAACTCGATTCCAATACAAGGGTGGGAATTTATTGAGGCCGACGATGGCGTCCCATTCCGGACCAGGAGTCTCTACACACACCGGACATGGGCGCGTACCTTCTCCAGTGCGCCCGAGCTCTTCATCCAACCCGAATCGCAGGTTGAGATCGAAAAGGCCATCAACTTGGCTCGAAAATGTCGCCGCCGCATAACCACAGTCGGTTGCGGCCACTCGCCCTCGGACATGACCTGCACATCCTCCTGGCTTCTCAACCTCGACAATTTCAACAAGATTCTCTCCATCGACAAGGAGACAGGGCTTTGCGTGCTGCAGGCCGGTATCCGCCTCTACGACCTCAGCGCAGCCCTGGACCGTGTTGGGCTTGCTATGCCAAGCCTCGGCAGTATCAACGAGCAGAGCATCGCCGGCGCCATCAGCACTGGGACCCACGGAAGTAGTCTGCGTCATGGGCTGGTCAGCGAGAGCGTGGTCGCACTCAAGATCACCCTCGCTGATGGGAAAACACGCTCGTGCTCCCCGACCGAGAACCCCGACCTCTTCCGCGCGGCCTTGCTTTCTCTCGGCGGCCTCGGTATCGTCACGGAAGTGACATTCCGCGCCGTGCCAGCCTTCTCGCTAGCTTGGGAGCAGAGCATCGATGCGGACTCCCGCATCTTTGCGCAATGGGACAGCACATTATGGAAGCAGTCAGAATTTGTGCGCGTCTGGTGGTTCCCTTACATGCGGCGCGCCGTAGTGTGGAAGGCTGACGTGGTGAACCCGGCGGATCTGCAATCAGGCGCCGTGTCCCACCGCGAACCACCGGTCACCTACTACGACAATTGGTTAGGCTATGTTGTATACCATAATCTGCTGGCGTTGGCGCGCTGGGTACCGCGTATCACGCCGTGGGTCGAGTGGTTCGTCTTCGGAATGCAGTATGGATTTGGTAACGGTGACAAGACACGCACCAGCGCCGTGCAACCAAGTCAGAAGTCGTTCTTGATGAACTGCCTGTACAGCCAATCTGTCAACGAGTGGGCTATCCCACTACGTAAGGGTCCTGAAGCGCTGCAACGTTTAGGTGCATGGCTCCACAATCTGAAGCCTGGCGATCCTAAGTACGTGGATCACGGAATTCCGTACAGCGCTGAGGGCTTGTGGGTTCACAGCCCGGTCGAAGTGCGGGTCAGCGATTCGACGGTGAAGACGAGCGCCGAGAAAGGGAACCGACCTTTCCTGGACCCAACGAGGAGTGACGAGCCAACGCTCTATTTGAACGCCATTATGTATAGGGCATACCATCGCGATCCGAGAAATGGGGTGACCGAGAGGTATTACCAAGGATTCGAGTGGCTGATGAGAGAATTGGGCGGCAAGCCACACTGGGCAAAGAGTTTCACAGTGTCGCAAAAGGAGTTCGCTACATGGTATGGGGAAGACTTTGCAAAGTGGAGGGAAATCCGGGATTCTTCGGATCCGCAGGGGATGTTTGTCGGACCATGGCACCGGAGATATCTGTTGGGCGATAGCGAAACCCTTCCTTTGGAGGAGAAGGGATTCAAGTGTGAACCTGCGAGTGACGGTGGAGTGAAAGTGGTGGGGAAACAGGCATTTGAGTGAGTACTGTCAACCTGGCTGAACATTTTGAGACAACCAAGACCTGTTTGCCCATTTAGATCCCATTTGTATCGGGCATCTGTATCTATGTGGTAGAGCGTTCAAAGGCTGTATTCTGGCCTGATGGCGATTGATTTAAGCTTATGCATCGATGGAGTAACCAGTCACATCCCCCTGCCATGTCTCAGATATTCTTTCTGTTGATCCTCAGACGTTTACTGGGCGCCGTTTTGTGGCTCCCGTTAATGGTTTGTGGGTAGGTTGCCCACTTGCTATGTGCCCCAGTCCCAAGGCCTTCTTATTGACTAACCAAACATCGCAGGGTTCGGAGAAGAAAGGGTCAGAGCCAAGTACGGACCGCGCTGGCAAGCCATGTATTTCTTCTCACTCAGCAGTGTCACAGCATCGAGAACTCCCACTGCCCCCCCTAGAAGGCCTTTTCCAACAGAAACAAGGCCTTCTGCGATTCAAGAAGGATATTATCATATTATCAACGCATATCACAATAAAAGTAATGTATGTAGGCTCCTGACGTCGACAGGCCGCTTCGAATCCTCGAGACGCCTTTATGCATCCAGATCAAGGCGTTCAACTGTGATAAATTAGCTGCTGTTTTCCCATTGAATGATGTCTCTAGGGTTAGACACTCACGCATCTTGTCGATCTTGCTCACCAGGATCTCGTAGTTGATTGAATCCGACGCAAACTCGTCGTCGGCTACCTCTCCATTTAGCGTTCTAACGCCACCTTCACCTTCACCATCAAAGTCTCGACATGTGACGATCGTTGGATTTGTCTCTCGTCGCAGCCCATCATCAGCCACTAGGGCTATTTCTTCAACGGCATCGGGGTTGATCTCCCCATCCTCGTTGAGCATATCCTCGAGTCCATCACCGTCGAACCTCAACTTGAAGCGCTCCGAGAGGTAGTAGCGGATGTCGTCTAATAGCTCGATAGTGTCTGTCTCGTGTCGGTTCTCAAGCCTTGACGCACTCTCTCGGATCAGCTCGGCAAATTCGTCCTCGTCTATGTAATCCTCCAAACGACTAGCGAGGTACCGCGCTGCAAACTCCTCCAGTCGCTGCACTTTGAGATCCCACGCCGCGTGAATGACATCGTAGACGTTGATCGGCTCGACTTCCACTTCGGCCTCAACATCCTCCTTGATGCTGTTACCGCGAATTCCATTCACCTGTCGTTGGTGGGTTCGATCCACGAGACCGTTGTTGTTGCCACTGCCTAGAGTGCTGATGGCAACTGCAGCCTTGGTCTTCAGTTTGTCAAGAAGCAGCATATCGGAGATGTACAGGAGCTCGAGAGCGAAGTCGAGTGGACAGTCGACCTTTTCGGTATAAAGGAATCGTAGGACAATCTCAAGGACCTCGGGGACGCAATCCATTTTTATGACATGAAGATATTCGGCATCCTTGGCTTCCTTGAATTCGCTTGAAAACATCGTCTCAAAATAAGGGCTGCGAATCAGAAAAGGCTTATGGACTGGATAGAGGACGGATCGTCTCCGCCTCTTCGTACTGTTTTGTGTTGTTCGGCCTGGGCCAACTGGAATCGCGGTCAAGACATCTTCTTGGTCGGCGTCGTCTTCCTCATGCTCAGGTTCATCGGTCTGTAGAAGACAAGTAGCGAACATCGCGTTGTCATGTGGCCATTTGACTTCGTGGACTCGACGTGTGTCAACGACAACTTTGTACTTCAACACAGTATCTTCAAAGAGCGTCTCTACTTGAGACTGTGCACGCTGTACCTCTTCCTGTTGGCGCTGACGGGCGAGACGACGATCCTTGGAGAGTACCGAGTCCCAGAGCTTTTCAATCTCGAGCACCTTGCAGAGTTTATCAATGCCCTCAAAGACAGTCTGTTCGGAGACGGAACTCCGGGGGGCAATGTCTTTGGGGAGATCACCGAGGTAGAGATACCGCAACACAACGCGATATGCTTCGACGGGAATTGTGTCGGGCAATCTAAGCGTCTCACGGGCATCGAATTTCCTCTGAAAATAGGGCGATCTTGCTGAGAGGATGAACTTATGGAGGTGGAAGGACTCGGCGGCGCATGATAGCGTGACATCGGATGTCTTTGGCACTTCGCGTGTCAGCAGCGAAGTGATGTGGGAAGCCCATGCTTGCAACGGGTCTGCCGTCTTGGAGTAGTCGTAGCTAAGGAGGAGGTTTCTGTAGGGGATGTCAGTCAATATTCCCCAATTTGTGATGTTTCTTTGCGTTTTATTTGAATACTCACCTGATTTTGTTATTGAGTGCATTGTAGACAGCACGCTCGCGTTCGAAGGAGTCCGGGTCCGCTATCGCTCCTATAACATTTGTGTTAGTTTGTACTTTGACAGCGCCCCAGTCTGTCGAGCAAGTATAAAGACGAACCCTCTTCCAAAAGCAATTGGACAAGCTCGTAATGACCACATAGACTGGCCTAGGGAAAAGTCAGAGCCGGTAGCTTTCACAAAGGCAATCCAAAAGGATATGCTTACGATGATCAACGGGGTGTAATCGAATTCATCTTTCCCGTTGATTTGCACGCCAGCTGAGATCAGTTCTTGGCAGCGCTTCAAATTTCCAAGACGACATGCGTGCATGAACTGCCGGAACTCATTAGAGGCATCAAAGGGATGCTCGTTCCGTAGAACACCACTGGTAATGAGTTGGTGGTCGTCTTTCAGCTTCGCCTCTAATTCGTGTTTGCGGAGCACCATCCTTACGATGCTCTTGTCTAAGATGTCTAAAACCACTCTAGATGAACCAGGTGTTTATACCTGTAATATCAAAGAAAGAAAAGAAAGCGAAAAACACTCGGGAGCTCCTACAAGCAAGGATGTTGAGTGACGGTGGCGACAGCCATGCTTGCACGCTACACCGGATGGGATGGCGGCATTTCGGTGGTGATGCTGCTTCCCCCCACATCCTATCGATAAGATTGTTATCCCTTATCGGAATCGAAGCTGGCTCACAGCCGTCGTGCGTCCAATTGGAGCCCGCCTTTTTGTTTGGCAGAAACACCCCTGCATAATGTGGGGCTCGTCGCGCCCGTTTGAACCCCGGTCCCCCTTCGTTGCCTAGGCAGCGGCATCTGTTGATTCAGTGCATCTTCAGACCTTCGCCTTGCGGTCTCACCGAAACTAACCATCAGCAACCGACGACATACTAACATCAACAGCTTCACAGGTTCTCTCGACCGCTTATGGACCGGGGCATTCCCAATTGAGCAGCACCTGTCCAGCAGCCATTGAGAATCCCAAGTCAACAATGGCGGAAAGCGACAAGTACGAGGTACTGGAAAAAATCGGTACGTTATTAATTGCCAGAGCTCTGCCCGCCCGTCTGCCGCCCCACTGACATATTACTTCGCCGACTCCAGGCCATGGCTCCTTTGGTGTCATCAGGAAGGTGCGCCGCAAGCCGGATGGCATGATTCTCTGCCGGAAGGAGATCAGCTATTTGAAGATGTCCCAGAAGGAGCGGGAGCAGTTGCATGCCGAGTTCCAGATCCTCTCAACTTTGCGACACGCCAACATTGTCGGCTACTATCATCGGGAACATCTCAAGGCCACCCAAGACCTTCACCTCTACATGGAATACTGTGGTAACGGGGACCTGGGCCGAGTCATCCGTGACCTGGCATTGAAGAACCAGTACGCCGAGGAGTCCTTTGTCTGGAGTATATTCTCGCAGCTTGTGACCGCTCTCTACCGGTGCCACTATGGTGTCGATCCGCCCGAGGTTGGGAAGACCGTGCTGGGTTTGGGCACAACTGCGAAGCCGAAAGCACCCACTGGAGGGATGACAATTCTGCACCGCGATCTCAAGCCCGAAAATGGTACGTTACTGCTGCTGCTTTATTCAATGGTTTGCTTCACTTCTAACCGCCAACAGTGTTTCTTGGTGAAGATAACTCCGTCAAGCTTGGCGACTTCGGTCTCTCCAAGGTGATGCAGTCCCATGATTTTGCTTCAACTTATGTGGGCACTCCCTTCTACATGTCACCTGAGATCTGCGCCGCAGAAAAATACACTCTCAAGTCCGACATCTGGTCACTCGGCTGCATCATCTACGAGCTCTGTTCCAGGGAGCCTCCCTTCAATGCCAAGTCCCACTTTCAGTTGGTACAGAAGATCAAGGAAGGAAAAATTGCGCCTCTACCAGCCATTTACTCTGCAGAATTGATGGCAGTGATTAAGGACTGCCTCCGTGTAAATCCCGATCGGAGACCGGATACCGCCACCCTTCTAAATCTCCCGGTGGTACGGCTGATGCGGAAGGAGAAGGAAGTTGTTGAGTTCAGCAAGATGCTCAAGATGAAAGAGGAGGCACTAAACAAGCGAATTCGGGAGCTTGATCAGAAAATGACATCGATCGACAACGACAAGGCTTCAATGCGCCAGGAAATCGACGCCTCGCTGAGAAGAGAGTGGGAAGTGAAGGCCCGATTGGAGATTGACCGCCTTGTGACTCATGAAATGGAGCATCTCCAGCGAAAGTTCGAGTCCGAAGTACAGGCGCGCGTTGAGACACGCCTTGAGGCGGAGTTGGCTCAACGGAAGACGGTAGCCTTTACCGAAGAAGAGCCGCAGGAGCTGTCATCTTCGGTATCGAAGTCTGATTATCCTCACTCCTCAATAGGATGCGGAAGCGCCGATGGGGATTTTTCTTCCACAACAGACATCACAGAGTTGTCTGTAGATTCACCCGACACATCGACACAGGTGATGAAAAAGAGCGCCCGCACACCATTTACCCGAGCTCAGACCATGTTTGTCACAGCACCTGCCGGCACACCGATGGATATCGAGATGGCCTCCCCATCGCCTCTCACAATCGCCTCGCTCTCGCTCTCCCCGCGACGGAATGCGGGTGCAAAGGTGCCTGCCACAAACCCAAGTAATATCTTTGCCGCGAATCAAATGGCAGGGTGGGATGCGCCGCGGGAATACTCTGGTCTGGGATCTGATTCAGAGTCCGATTCAGAGACTCACATGCCATCACCCACACGTATGATTAGGTCAAGCAAGAATCCGTTTACGTCAAAGCAGCGACCAACGCTCCATGCTCAGAAGTCCGCTCCCCTCCAGCGGTTACAGTCCAAGCAAACACTCGCGGTGCCAGTCTCAAAGACACAGGGGGCCAACTCTTTGGCACCCGCGGGTTCTGACTTGCAGAGCATTCGTAGGGTCGGAAGCAATGGCGCCCTCCGGGAGCGCAGTAACAGCCCCAACCGCCGCTTGAGTAAGATCCCATCGGCGGCAAACCTCAACGCCGTCTGCAATAAGTCAAGTGGAGGAAGTGGTAGCGGTAGCGACAACTCCGCTGCTCCTACCTTGAATCGCAAGCCCTCTTTCACCAGCAAGAAAGACTCAACAGAGCCCACTCAGCCGCCCATGCTCAACAAGGTACCTGGCAAGACAAATATCAGGGGACGAACGCTTGTCGAGCTACAGCAAGCGCGCGCTGGTGGTCGGCCATTAAGCGCCGCCGTTGGCGATAATGTGAACGTCAGCCCAACCAGGCCGTTCAGGGAGCACCTATCAGCGGCGAACCGAGGCGGGCTCGCGTTAGACCCAGCACCGGTCTGGGATCCAGAGAGAGACGAGATGCCCAGCCCGTTCTTGGTGAGGCGGAAGCCGGGGCTGAGGGCGTGATTTCCCTCCGTCAAAATCTTTCCGTCACCTGATTGTTGCTGGTCCCGGCCAGCATGTTTTGTTTTCACGTCTGTATGTGTGTCGTGTCTGGAGATACCACAGTTTGCATCTTGCCAATCTTTCAGGTTTCCCTCCGGGAACCTTTTCTTTTGTTCACTGGCGAGTTGCATTGGCTTGGATTCATGATGGGGTTGGGGAAGGGGATGAACTATTGCGGTTGGCAATCACCTTGGATGAACTGCGGTCTTGAGAGCTTGTGCTGGGGGAATCTTGTTGGGAATAGGTGGTGTTGGATGGAGGATGGGGACGGCTGGGATAATGGGGCCACGAATGTGAAGTTGGTAACGATGGGCCGAGTGAAGGCACAAAACAAACACCGCCTTCAGGGCGAGTGACATGGGAGAAGATTGAAGTTGGTTGATACCAGGGACTCTTTGGGTGGACGTGGGCGGGGATACAACTGGCGTTCTTACTTCGTACACTTCCGGGTGGGCCGGTTGGGTTACTTTGCTCAATTCTCAATGGGACATGTTTGGAAACTGACTGGCTTTTCATGAAATGGTTTCTTTTTGTTTCGTCATTGATTTTAGCGATGGCTTTGGATCTCCAAGCTCAAATAGCCAAGCTGGTATCCCGAAGCGTCTCCCCAGTGGTGTTACCTTTCCTCCAGCTCCAATGCGGTATTGTTGACCTTATTCTCACGCAGCATCTCGCACACCACACACTTCTCAATGGTACAACAGGCATTATGATCCAATCAACCACGAATCGGGGCCTGCCCTCTTTACTGGGAGGGAAGGGCTAACATTGTCCTAATTGGGCAAATGCAAACCTCCCCCCTCATTAGACTGCTGGTGTTGACGGATGGGCCCAGACTGCGTCGTTGGACAACGCCTTCCCCCGTCACGACCACCATCTGTTTCGATTACGGCCTACACTACCTTGTACCCACGATAACATGTTGATCTTCATTAAAAGCTAGCTCACTGACATTCCTGTTTTGGTGCTGAGATTTGCGGCTGACGGCACAATGCCATCAACACCACCACCAGCTCGGCACTTTCGAGCTCACGAACCACACCCCCGCTGTTGACAGGAACTCGGGTCAGAGGATCGTCCATTTTCTTTGGTACTTGCAGTCGACTGCTACACACACATTCGCTACTTCTGCTGAATTGAGGGAGGTGCAGATGCGATCTCACTCGCGGAAATGCACCGTGGCCCGTCGTTTGCACAGATCAGAACTGTGATTTGTCTCAGAGCAGGGGTACTACAGCACGGGCTTGCAGATGTTGCTGCACTTGGGTGGTGCTGTCCGCGGCAAGCCTCATCACGCGCCTGGGTTGTGCGCCCGTCCTGGGATTTCTCGGTCTGGACCGTTCAGCTAGCCGCGAGACATTGCGTGCCATGTTTTGAGTCCATTAAGGTAGGTAGCTTACTACTTTTGCTGCGAAGCAGTGACTGAACGGGAATGAAAAGAAAAAGCGGGAGGATTCAAATGACAAGAAAATTGGTCAGTCCCCCCGTCAAGCTAGCGAGCCGCTCCCCCACGGGTTGAATCGAACGGTCACTGCTTTCTTTTTCGCAGGCAACGGCTTTTAGCCCCTGGGCTGGTTCAAGCCACACTGTGTTGAATGACGCCGAGCAGCCTGGACCAGCGCAGCCACTCCACTGCAAGGTATCGGCTAGGGGAACGGTCTTCAGTGGCCTACGGACGTAGCCTCTGTCACTTGACGACAGAAAAGCCAAACAATGGAGTGATGCGCGAGGGGAACAAGCAAACCGCAGCCAGTGCGTATTCATCGAAAGGAGATAAGTGGCCTAGATCAGGGGTCAACGGTTATTCCGGGGGGCGCTGCCGAAGGCTGGGAGCTGTGAAGGGGTAAAAGGGAAAAAAAGCAATCAACGGCCCCCATTAAACGGTCGAGCTAACTCGGTCTGAGATCGACAGAGACAACGACCAGCCCCGTTCAAGTGAACGTGATTCCGTCCGCTGTCGCTCTTGGGTGTTGTGGAAACGGCCCAGGGTAACGGAGAAAGACGACGTATGTATAACCGGAAGACCTCTTGGTTAGGGAAGAATCCCTCTGCCCCGCAACAAGCCGCTCTCTCCGCCATACAGACCACATGCTCGACGGGATGAGGGTCGTTGTGTGATGGAGCTCCCAAGTACCCCAAGTACCGGCGCGAAGATAGCCATACCCTTGGATCGGGTTTGTGTTTCTCTCGCCGACCGTGTGACCCTAGATCGGGGACCTCCCAGCCGACGGCCTGGTGAAGGGGCGGGAAACAACCCGCTCCATGCACTGCAGGACGCACTGCACTGCTTTGCTGGCCGGAGCAAGTGTCGTCAGCTAGCGGAGGAGCACCCAACAAACCAATCTTAAGGGAGCGATCGCCGTCAAGGCTTGTCACCGCTATCGACTTGCTGCCGCCTCGATGAACATGGTCAGCAGCAGAAACTCTTGGTTGCAACCCTACCGCGAAATGATGACCTCAGAATGGCACGCCAGGTTAATCAAGTCCCAGAAATGAGATACCTTTCCCCACCTTTCCAGCAGACCAAATACCTACCGAGGAGTTGGTCTTTCCGCCAGGCTGGGAAACCCTTTTGTAACTGACTCTGACAGGCGAGCCATGGGACTGGGAAAAACCACCCGAACCGCGGTATTCCTATAGTGGCCGTCAGGGTGACATCAATCCGAGATTCCCGTCGAGGAAGCGTTATTACGTTGACTGCTAACGCTTAGGGGTTTGCGTGCGGCGGCGTTGTTCTCTGCTTCTTATTGAGGCGGAAGAGACGGCTAGTTGCGCCCTGAGCGCGCGCATGTGGATGTATCTGCAAGTTCTCCCTACGTGATATCCAACTGCCATCAGTATGAAGTACTGGACAGCAGGGATCGGAGCGGGCAGAGGACGCGGGGGACGCGGATGACATTCCTCATACATCACAGGTGGATAGGGTGCGGGATTTGTGAGCGCGCCACAGCTGCTCCTTCAGTGTAGTATCAGAGTTGAACTCCTGGTTAGTATCGATATCGAATGGTAGACGCTCCAATGTGTTGCACATGACTCGTACGACGCCTCTCCGGCTGGAAGGACAGTATCGACCGGCCGGAAAGGCCTCTAGCAACAAGTTGACTCGCAGGATGCCGGCCAAGAGCGCTAATAAGTCTGTGTCCTCGGTACCGCTGACCAGTGCCCAAGAGACGAGGTTGTCGTCTGGAATGCGGTGCTTTGGCCATCGCAGACATAGATGTACTGGTACGAAAAGCTCCTTGAGTCTAGTTACGGTGGCTCGCACAGGAGGGATCATCGGGATTCGGCCACAAAGAGAACGCTTTCGAGTAGGTTTGATGATGAGGTTGCGTTGGCGTTAGCGGGCGTGATCTAGACCGATGCTCGAAGGCGGCAAGTGAGCTGTGATGGAGGATGACCAAGCCGGCCGCCTAGCGGTTTTGGGCTTAGAGCCTTCCCTCGATCTCAACACATCGAGCCCAAGATGCGGCATCCCCTGTCTTACGGTCTGCGCCGCTAGCGCCCTGAAGAGAAGGGCTTGACAACGCAATAGCCGAGCCCTATGGTGATGGGTCCATTGGCGACTTGAGGTTGGCCCGAGATGATATGTCCGTTTGTTGTCGAGCCGGAGACAAGGCGAACCACACAAACTGCACTAGCGTCCGAAGGCCTGTGGTTCGAATGCCCGCAGAGTTGCAATATCGAGGGCTCGAACAAGGGCAATATATATCAGCCGTGATATAGGCTGGGTCGGCAACCACGGAGAACACCCATGCTCGCCCAGAAACCGCAGAGACCAACAAGCGCGCTAACGGTTCTAGCATCCTCTTTACGACGCTGCGCCAGCCACAATGGCGACCGCCAATTTGCAGCATCGTGCTCCCCATCAGCCCCCCTGTCAACGAAGTGAACCTACTCGGTACTGCGTAACGTCCTGCGAAGAGAGGGACAGTGACGAAGATATACTCTCTAATCCGTAGTCCCACATTACGCACTGCGTAGGTACTCGGTATAAATCCCCCGCCGCCTCAGCTTGGAGCCGTGTTCATTTCCTGTGGCCCTGACGTTCGAGTCCGGAGAGCGGTGGGCTGGTGTTGATCGTCTCCCCGCTCATCAGTCCGCAACTGCTGTTTGCTGGGCGGCGCTACCGCATTGCCCCTTGCTTGTAGCCGGCAGTGACGTTGTCGGATGAGATGCGAGGCGCTTGTAAGGACCATTTTGTCCTAGGCTGGTCAGCCCTGAACTGGAAGCATCGCGAGACGACGTCCGACGTTGCAATAGGCTTGGGATTACCGTTGGATTCTAGCCCGAAACGGGGAAAAAGGCTAGACCAAGACGGTCGCGCCTCAGTAGCCCGGAAACTTCCCTTCTGGCCTTTCCGCATTGGGGTCCCCCGACCGCCGTCATGTCGCAGTGGCGCCGTTAGCGTAAACGCCTTCAACCAACGTCCTGTGAAGCGGAACCGCGGCCAAAGACGAGACGCGATCTCCGCGCCGGTTTAGCCGGTCTGGAGTCTAGCCAGAGGTTCAGTGACTCGCTAGCTATTCTCTTCGAGTGGGAGTTGAACAGGAATTGAGCTGCCCACTACTCTTTTTGTATCGCTCGCACGTTCCCTCATTGAGGTGCCAGCCATCAATGGCGGCAGCATGGGGGTGCTGGCGGTGGCCGCCTTCCCTGGTCGTGGATGGGGCAACGCAGGCCGCCCTGCCGCCATGGAGCTTGCCAAGAACGCTAGCATTCTACTGCGTACGGGACTCGGATACAAAATACCACATAGGGTGTTCCCCGGGTCATGCCAGAAAACGAAGGGTCCTACCTAGCGACATGGTGTCCCGACCACTCGTGGGCGTGGGTGTTTGGAGAGAGGAGCTGATAGCAATGCCAACTTCGGTTGCGTTACGGAGTATCTCTCGCTTTCATAGCCCCCGCCGCCCACTATCTGGGGTCACCAGAACCTTCCCTAGACCAATTTAGTCGTCGTTTGCTTCCTGGGATGGCATATGAGCCATCCTGGGGAGCTAGACGAGCGGCCAGAGGACAGTCGAGTAAAACGCAATGTCCACCCGATATTCACTTTCTGACGACGTCCTCGTATTTGCTGAGACTGGGTGAAACTAGACTGTAGCCTACAATCATCACTTCACTCGCTCGTTGCCAGTGATCCAGGAGGGTTTGGACGATGATGCGAGGGGAGTCCCCGGGCCGGAGCGGCTGATCGACGGATCCCACAGAACTCTAATCCGTATTCCGTTTTGCACCACTGCGATGATGCTTTTGATGGGGTTACATTTCTGCACTCCGTCCGGTCCTTTGACAGCCAGCAAGCTAGGATCTTCACCACGCCGCTCAGCTGCGTCGCAAACACATCATCGGGATCGGATCCGTTCTCCAATCCAGTGGATTTCTGCTGCGATCAGCGGGAACCGGAGGAGCATGACCGGTACCCTGGGCACGCAGAGACCTATCGAGGATCTTTGCAGCTCGTAATGCCGAGATATCCATGATAACAAGGACGAGGAGGACAGTCGAGTTGGTAGATGCAGCCAATGAAAGGATCGTATATGGCATTCCTAGAGTGAGCCCACGAGTGGGGTGAGGCGGTCGTCTGAGAGGTATCAATAAAACACCAAGGCATTGTTTTCGGCCCTTGGAACCCAGCTCTATCAACGCGACAAGCGACTGGCTGCCTTTCAGCGCTGCCGGTAGATGAAGCAGTTGCTCGTTGATTTCTGAAGGTGAAAGCGCAATGGACGCCCCCACAGCCCTCGTGGAAAGGTTGCGGTGAGTCCCGTCGATGGCACCGCCAGTCACCGCACAGAGCCCAAGAGTGATTGCCAACCCATTCCTTGTTGCCTACTGTCGGTTCCGCGGATGGATTGCCGCACATGAGCTCGTTCAGGAAAGGGTGATCTCTCGATGCCGCCATGACGGCGGCGACGTACCCAAAGAGGAAGCTGGATATGGCCCAGAAGACGAGCGAAGTGGCGTGGCATATTTCCCGAGACCTTTCCACCGAAAACGTCGAAAACGCTCGTCGATCCTCGCCCATGCCCAAGCGGGAATGAGTGGGAATGCAACCCTCCCTGCATCCTTCTCCTAAGCGAAGGACGCTAAGGCAACGCCACGTTGATCGCCCGCAAGTCGGATAATATCCGTTTGGGAAACCGGTATTTTTCGCAGGGGCCGGTGTGCTCTTGCTCGCATGTGACGTTGGCGTCCCGTTGCAATCTCAGGCTGAGAAAACGGTGTTGGTGGGCCTGGAGCCCTTGGACTTCAGTTATACTTGCTGCGATATAGCCCAGCAATCAAAGAGCGCCCGAAGTACCACCGCTTCTTACCACTCAGGACATGGACTTCCTCAGCCCTCTCCCGCAGGAAAACGCGCTGTCGCGGGGGGACAGCACTCTGGTACTGCACTCTGCAAGAGATTGGCTTATTGCCAATATACGGCAATCACCCCAGCCGACCCAGAGAACCGGTTGCTCGTGACGAACACGTACATGGGCGGAGGGCGGGAGCGGGAGACAGCATTCCAGCGCGACCAAATTCAAGCACCCACACCAGCTCTTGGACGAAGGAGCTGAAGACTGTGATAGCATCTCCCGAGATAGGTCGCCTCTCAGGCAGGTGCAGAACGGAGAACGGATGAGAGGGAGAGAGCTAACTGCAGGCACCTCCCGCGGTTCCCTCACAACCAAACACCAATGCGGGGTAGCCTGCAAATGTGCCAGTGAAAGGCAGATGCAGCCTGGGCTCATATTGATGATTGGTGAGAGAACGAAAAACCAAGCCACACGACCATCACCTTGGCCGAAGCGGCCACTGGTGGTCGAGTGGCTTGGGTCACGTTTTACTCAGTATGAATAGTTCTGCAGAATTCTGGATGTTCCAGAAAACGGGACCGGGCGTCTCCAGCAGGTCTCACACGCCTCGCAGAGTCTCAGGTTCTGTGCGGGGCCCATCTCATCGAAGATCTCGGGAGACGGGTACGGGAGCTTTTGCAAAGTCGACGGATGGCTGCTATGTCTGTATTTGGGTTGCGGGTCCTTCCACCATCGGGATGCTTGCGCTGTGAGCGACAAACGAGAGCGGGTGCGGGTACCAGCTCCGCCCGGGCTCCGTCGTTGTCGGTATTCGGCTTTCGTTGGCGATCTTTTGCTCATTCGACACGAGAGGGTGCCGAGATGGATTCGATCTCAAAGTTTTTTGTCACTCGGGTAGGCAGCATGAGAAATTTGCGTGTTTATTTGACTTACAGAGGCCTGGCCCCACCGCGGTGCCCGCTGGATCCTGGCGGAACCGTTGGGCCGTTTTTTTTCTAGCGGTCGGGATAGGCTCTGAAACTGCAAGGTGGCGCTCCAGGGCGCTTTCCCGGCGAACATCGATCGGCTCGACTTGTGCAAATCATCGTCACCGAAGACGCAAACCTCCCGCTGATGTAAAACGGGCAACTCTACCCAGTTGTTTTCGACAGTAAACCTCCGAGATCATCGGATAGCCCAACGCCGTGCGCTCGAGACAGCTTGGAAAAGTGCCAGAACACACGATTACCAGAGCGCACAAGGGCGGTGCAGCACGGAGATGGGATGACACGCGCCGTGTGGCCCGATGTCCATCGATGCCATGAGAGATCAAGGCCCGCGAGGAGCTGCAGGTGCTGCGGATGGCTCTCTGGCTCTGTAGTACCGGCTTCGTCCCAAGTCCTGCCCTCGCCGACTGGGTTGGTGTCGGAGGGGGTGGCAGCGAGGCAAGAGACGTGCTGCGGCGACAGGTCAGTGTTTTAACAGCATGCCAGACCGACAGCAGCGTTCTCGGAACTTCAGCCCATCGTCATGCCTTGCAACATATTGCCCTGCAACGAGCCGTGGTGTGGCACGCGGATGGCACGAGAGGGCCTGTCTCCTTGCCCCATCTCGCTCATTCCGGATCTCCTGGGAGCCCAAAGCGTGCTCCAAGCGTCCCAAACACCCAGATCTGCTCTGCTGCCCCCCTGCCGCATGCCAGACACAGGTCCAGACAGGCTGCTCATCGTTCCGTCCCAGCCCCGGTCACGATGAACTCGCTTCCACTGACGATCACGGACCCCTGAAGCCCCATGTCAATCTCACCATCGTCTCCCCCAGACCGGCCACGGCGACGACGAAAGTCAAAACTCCTGCGACGTACGGACGATCATTCGATCACTCGAGATTAGCCTTTGTTTCTAGAAATCCTCCGACCGGTCTGTCAGGAAACAAACTTGAAGCGCACAGCTTCGTGGCTCAGCGCAGAGGCCACCTGCCAAACGCCCTGCATCGCGCTGCTGCAACGTTGGCAACGAGATCGATCTGACTCTGTGCGCGTCTCTGGCTCACAGACCACAGACCAGCGGCATGGCCCATTTCTTCTCTCTACAGGTAATCCCGAGGGGGTGTTTTGAACGACATGCCAGGCGTCACCTCTGTCAGCAGGACATCGTCGGGTTTCTCATCTCTCTCTACCTGGCCTGGTTTAGTCGTGACCAGCCGCAACAGCGGCATCGACGCGAGCGATCGAAACGAGATCACTTTTACGAGGGCCAGCGATCCGGTCGGCCTGGGAAGGTCATCGATCGTAGCTGCCGCCCGACCCCAAACGCCCGTAGTTCTTTGAACCAGCCCCTGCAGCATAGAGAACCATAGAATCTCTCTGGCTCCTGGGCGCGAGTGCGCTCACGTGTGCGGCCTTTTGTTTCTGTGTGCGCACTGCCGTAATTCCAAAAAGCGGCCAAGGCATGAAGACGTCCCTGTTCTCCCTGTGGCACATCCGGAACAGTTGCTATGGCACGACAAGCCGGCATCTGGCGAGCTGAGAACATATATGATCTCCGATAAGAGAGATCGGGGCAATCTGCGTCATGGACCAGACAGATCAAAAAACTTCTGGAACGGCCGTCAAAGGCATGTCAACCTTAAAAAACAGACGAGGCCTCGTTTCGAGATGGCAGTTTGACAACGCGGCTGGGCGGACGGCATAAGATCATCTCGAAAGTCCGGTCACAGCATAACCAGCGAGGGCCAAGGGTATGCATTGACCAAGACGCTGGAAGGGCTTGCCTGCCATCAGGCACAACAAAAATTGGAGTCGCTGCTCGTCTCAAGTTCGCCAGGCCAGACCCAGGGGGTCCCTGTTCCCAAACGCCCAAAGCGTCCGTGACAGACAGGGCTCGCAGGGCCACCAAGGGGACACAGACCAGCCCGGCAGAACATCCTTTTCGAGACATGTGGCCCGTGGCATCTGCATGGGCCCATGAAATGGCAGCAAAAGAAAATCGCTCCCCTTCCGCGCTAACGCAGGCGTGGGAGACGCGCCACAGAAACGTGTGCACCGCTCTCCGTCTCTCGTACTGGACTCGGGCAGCCCAGTGCCGAGAGATGTTGGACATACTTTTGCGGTACTTGTGGTGGCGTCGTCGGTCCAAATGCTGTTGGGACGAGGCAGACGGACGGACGGACGGGGACAGATGGGCACAGCGCCAGCGCCAGCACCAGCAACCGGCATCGAGCTCGCAGGGCATGATTCTCAAACGTTTGGTCTCTGGAGATCAATGGGAATCACAAGAAGCCGCATTCGGGACCCCTCGATTTCCTGTCCGGGGGATCTGATACGTACTGAGATGGTTCTAGCATGCGCGCACAACCCATGGCCCTCCCGTCGCTCCCCCGTGTTTACCGGATGAGGGCTGCCCAGGCAAGCGGCAGCATCAATCAGGGTGCGCCCCGACGCACCCGGAGTCAGAGACCCCATATAATAGGAGGCGTTATATGTACTTGGTATCGACGAGGGGGTACCTCTGATCAACATGCCCCCATGGCCCTAATCCTGGCCTGGCACTGCACCCAAGGCCACCGGTCAGACCCACTACAATTTGTGACGACTGACTGGCCGCCTTGGTCCGGGGATCAACTTGTGGATTGACACTGGATCATCCACTTACTCTCCATGTACTCCGGGAGATCTGATGGTACAAAGCACCCTTGCCTTCCTCCGAACGTCAACAAGCTCTTCCTTTGCATACATAAGCTAGTCGGCCCCCCTCCCTTCCACCACCAGAAGCCTTGACTCGGAAATCTCGGGGTCTCAACAATCAAGAAGACATCATTATCCAGCTGGTCCTCGATATAATAATCCAACAGACTACTACTACCTTGTCCGCCTAATACAGTAACCGCTCGTCTAATATTCATCAACGCATTTCACCAACGATAATCGGCGAGAAACTCACACGCAACAATGGCGACCGCACTCATATCACACTACGCTCCCCAGCAACACACCCACTACGGCTATGTGCCACCACCCTCCCCACCGATGGACGAGACTTCCAAGTGCTCACTCCCCTCGATCTCAAACCTACTTGGCCTCGCAGATCAGGGCTCGCCAACACAGGAGACTCACCCTCAGTCTCAACAACGTAGGGCAATCCGCATGAAAACAGCATGTTTTTGATGCTGACAAAACCGTGCAGCGCAACAATGCAAGCCAGACACTCGACCCAACTCATCGCACTACGGAAACCCCGCGATGATGAGAGCAGCACTACCGCCGAGCCCCCCCATGTCGTCCGATGCCTCGTTCGAGGGGTACAACTCGCCGTCGACCAAGTCCGTGAGCCAGCTCTCGACTAGCTCCAATTACTACTTCGAGACGACACCCCCGCTGAGCCACATGGACGAAAGGCACATGGCTGCTGTTCCCCGGGTGCATCAGATCCAGACCTCGGCGTACCAGCAGCATTACGCTCCCCCAGCATACATGAGCCAGCCTGCGATGGCCTCGTATTACCCTCCTATGCAGCCCACTCCCCCGCCGCAGCCTCAGATGCAGGGGTTGTATTACCAAAGGCCGCTCCCTCAGGTATGTTCTTCTGCCGTCATCTACGCCAGACAATCTCTAACCAACGCAACAGGCCTTTCCGCCAATGCCAGTGTCAGTGGCCCTTGCGCCTACATCTGGAGCAAACCCTTGGCAGCATCACCACTACATCGCACCGTCAGCAGCAGCATCCTTCCCCCAGTCTCAGGACCGCTACATTTGCCAAACATGCAACAAGGCATTCTCCCGACCGAGCTCGCTCCGCATTCACAGCCACTCCCACACGGGCGAGAAGCCATTCAAGTGCCCTCACCCGGGCTGCGGAAAAGCCTTCAGCGTGCGAAGCAACATGAAGCGCCACGAGCGGGGATGCCACAACTTTGAAAGCAGCAGCAGCGGGCCAGCGCTGGTTTCCTAATCAACCATTTCGATCACTTGATTCATTTCCTTCTTGTCAACAACAACAACATACATTTTTACACTATTGTTAATTTCGCCCCATGCGCCTGGTTGCAGCATACGGATGATGGGCACAAACATCATCCAAAAGTATTGATAATCTCACGGCGGTACACCACAACGAGACGAGCCAACGATGATATTTGTACGACGGGGCGCATCACTATTTCGGGATGGCGTATACTCGGGCTGAGAAAGAGCTGCTCTAGCCAACAATGATGGGGACACTCGGGAACTTAGGCGGGGAATCCTTCGAGATTATCCCTTTCCACGGCAGCGGCAGGCGAAAGGGTTGGGTTGTTCAGCATTTACATGGGCGTTTTACCATTATGTTTTTTTTATACTTCCGCTCCATGGGGGACAAATGGGGGCACGAGAAGCGGACGAGCGGACGAGCTTTTGACACAATCTGGTTTTGTTTCGTCGAAACGCCATGTACATAGAATGGGCCTGCCTCACTGGGCGATGTGTACAACTCAAAACAGGAAGCGGAGGCGGTGAAGTTAGAGACACCCCCATCTTACATTTCAAGAAAAGAAGTCAGATGGGGGCCGGTCACGAATACCAAAACTCCAAAACATGATTCGTCCGTCCCTTTACGAAGTGGCTTTGTGGCTCGTGGCAGAAATGTTTGGGGGAAGCAATTGCTGCTCGTTGTGTGGCAAGCGCAACAGGGCCCTAACCAAAGAGATCGCCGAACACCTACGGATGGGGAAAACGGGGAGGCAAGAGGCAAGAGGCAAGGCCGCAAGACTGTGCAGTGTTGCTGGCCCGGAATGGATTGGACCATGCAGAGCAGTTCCTAGACACCGACTTACCGTAGTCGATGCCGCTCGCCCCCACTCAGCTCGGCGATTTGGGCATGCGAATCTGAAGTCGGCGATTCAGGTCAGCCCTGGAAAGCAAACCCGAATGCCACATGCCAAAAGAGAGCGCCATTTTGCACATAGTGTATGCGATGATCTCCCTGTGCACTTTTGTATACACTGTGGGCTCTCCAGTGCCTCGTCAGCGGGTTCATCCCATCGCCGCGTTCTCGCTCTTTGCTCACTTCCTTCCCGTTGGGAGCTTTCCTCTCCCGTGGATCCCGGTGGGTGGATTCGAGCTCTTTTTCTTTCTCCTTTATTGAAAAAGTCAAGGTTCCTAGGTGGAAATGTTTTGTTTCTACTCTAGTTTGACTCGTTTGCCCAGCTTCGCGCCGTTCGGGAATTCGGGCAAGCTGCACGGTGGATCTCGAGGACACTACCGTTGGGACGGAGAGTGGATTCATATTAACGGGTATGATGTAAACCTGGTGGGTTTGTTCTTTTCTCGTTTTCGTCCAATGTTGTGTGGTCTTTTTACTCCCCGGCGGTCTTGAATACCTTCCTGTCTGGGTTGGGTCAATGGGTCGTACTTTCGGGCCCCTGTCTCCCTGTCGAAATCTACAGCCATTGCTCTCTGGGTCGGGCATGTGCGATCATATCACCAGGGCATATCAGTCGGAGATACCGATCGAGGTTTGCCTTGATGCACGGCTGTCCTGAAATTGTTTAGACACAGTTGCCCAAATTGCAGGTTTATGCTGTTGTGCTCGGGCGGGGAACTTGCTGAGCTTCCTCTGGCTGCGGTGGCTTGAGACAGGACAGGGATCGCCGCAGATCATCAGGGTTGAGGTGGAGAGCGCCAGCGGAGTGGGGACTAGAAGCACGCAAGGATCGGCGATCCACTCCAACGGCAGTTTTCCCTAGAGAGAATCCCAACAGGACCCCGAGTAAGGGCGTGGATTAAGGATGAGAAGGAAACCCCCCCCCCCCAAACTTAAGCTGTTGAGGTTTGTGGATATCCCGAGGGATTGGTAATGCAAGAGAGCCTCAATTGTGGGACGGCATGTCGAGTATGACGGTGGTTCATCTCGTGTTTCTCCCACAGGGAAGGCAGGCTCTCCCTGCCGCGAGGTGTTGAGACAAAGGTGTGTACCTGGTACAAGGCGAGTACAGGCCGCAACAAGTCCTACTTTATTACTCATTATTCGGTCCGCCACCTGTTATGCACGTGGTCTCTAAACAGGAAACCACGAGCACAACTGCTCATTGCGCAGATCATTGCCAATTCGCTCTTGGTGCCTGCTGTCAGTTGTCGACAATCAGAAAAGGCCTCTGGAATCCAAGTCTGCGGGGTTTTCTCTCAGTTGCTTTTTCTTCTAGCGCGCTTCTGCGGGCCCTCCTCATTCGCCCTCAACGTCGATCAACTGTGCGCCAAGTCGCGAAATCCTTGCTGCCTTGCCCACCTTGCCCACAGGGATCTTAGGGGATCGCAGCGGGAACCGGGGGCCTCGGGGCCATCCCCCCTCCCTTGGGATGGTGGCCGATTGGAACCCATCAGGCCCATCAATGGCTGATGTCATTCAAAGACATAGGGCCTGCATGGAAAAGGGTGTGGAGCGAGACACCTCACCATCGTCATCAAAATTGCGAAGTCAGTTCGGTAAGTGGCCATTCTCACAACGGCAGAGTTCTCATGAACCCGCCGGGTACTGCGACTCGTACTCCAGTCCTTACTGATTTGGATCACGATGGATGAGAGTCCCTGTTGGAAGTGGATAACGTTACTTTAGTTACGTCAGCCCCCAGGTGCAGCTCGAGAATTTGCTGCCGATGCACCCCCAGTAATAGTCTCTAGCTTTCACACTGGGCGAGCGATCCCGAGCTTTCCAAGGATCTTTGCTGCGTAACCATTTTCAACCAGACTAGCTCGTCCTGTTCAGCCTCTTTCCGTGATACGGCTTGCAGTGTGCATCTTGCTAGGCCGCGAGGAGCACGACGCGCCTTCCAGCTCAACGGCAAACACACTAGCGGTAGTGTAGGAATGCAGCGCAGGCCTCGAGCCTCCGCCGCCACAACAGCCTCGTTCAAGATCTATTGTTTCACGTCAATGCCACTGGCAGACAACAAACATGCATCAATGCACCACGCTACAGAAGCATCACCGGGTTTTCGGGCTGCATCAATGCAAGCACCCGACAAGACACACTGCATTGAGCACCTTAGTCTGTGGCCCGAAGCACACAAACACGCCATAGTCGGCTTGTCAACTGATCGGATGGTACCTAGGTAGCGGTTCACGCGGTTCTCGGGACCCCCTCGCTGTCCTGCTGCTGAAGACGTTAACTTGGGAGGAAACATCCATGGGTCCCCGTGCCCCCGAAGCGAGGCGCCGGTGGTCACCCGCCCACATCTGCCCCGCCCGCCCCTGAGACGCTTAGACTCGTATGTTGAAAGCGGCCCCCCGTGTCCTAACCCTTTCCCGCGTACTTCGGGGCGGAAGACGCGCCCCGGAAAATCCAGATCAACGTGATCAGCATCTAAAAGCGCCTCCCGGCCCCAAGCTGGCAATAGCTCCCGAAATAACATTGTCTTTGATTCTGAAACAATGGCTTTGTAGCCACGCCGCCGCCGCCAGCGCTAATTGCTTACTCCAGGAACGAGGGCTGGGCTTCCCAGAGACTCGGGAGCACGCATTGTCAAGTGACATTGCCAATTGACAGTTGGAAATGTGCCAGCGCGATATTATCAGATGGAAACGACGGTAGCTTGAGCGGCAAGTAACATCATCTCGTCTTCAGATCATGCACTCCTCTCCACGCCGAGCGATGTTTGATGGCGAAACAAACCGACATGTCGGGTCCGTTGGCGCGACCTGCAGCGTGCAACCCCATTTAGTGAGACATCTGGGACATGATCCCGAGACAATCACATCTGTCACGGGCAAAAATAAAGGGGAAGAAAACACTAAGCGTCCTAGCGCCGCCTGAGAAGGGTAAGGTGTGAAAAGCACAAGCACATCATTTTCCTTCCCCAGGTGCTTGGTCCTCCTTGGCTTTACCCCTGGAATTCAATTTGTTGGCCTCGCCAGCGAGGCTGGGAGCATGCGCTATGCTTTGGCAACGGCACAGTTTGGGGAAAGGCTGGCTCAGCCTGATGGGGGCTAGAACTGGAGCCGACTTGCGACGAACACGCGTTTCAAAGCCGCCCTTCGCCCACACCCCCTTCTTCGATGACCGTTTCGACATCGCACGGCACGGCGAGCTGCCGAAATAAATGTTGCCGACTTGGAGGCGAGGGGATGAACCGCTTCTTCTAGGAAAGGTGAGAAACGCGCCGAGCACCGACTATCTCTCGCTGCGCTTCGTGTCCCCTACCTTGCGTTTGTTGCTGTTGTTGTCGGCTCGCTTCGACGAGAAGACGCAAGCGCCAAAGCTGGCTTGGGAACGGGACACTGGGGACTGGGATGACGACTCATCATAGCAATCAATGCAGGTTCTTGTTCAGAACATTAAGACTCAGGAAGGAATGAAAAAATCACACGTGTTGGTTTGTCAAGCGGATGTGAAGCTATAGAGGGCTTGCTATTATTGCCTGTTGCTACCAGGGCGCTGACATCGCTTCGAGGTTGCGCGCGCAAGGCGAGGTGAGGTGAGAGCGCTCTGACTCTTATCTGCCCCCTTGTGTTTGGGTCGCCAACTCACTTGTCATTGAGTGTTGGTTGATACCTGTTTGCTTGCTTTCGGCGAATGCTACATCCAACTACCAGGTAACGGTCAGGGGCACACGCACACATCGGCCCTTCTAGACAACGACAGGCAGCAAGCGACCGATATCCGATGAGGCTGAGGCGGTGATGGCACGAGCTTCCATGTGGCATGGAGGAGCGGTGTGCTCGATATTAGGGGAGAGTCAATACGGATTATGGGTTCCTCTAATTCAGCAGTGATCTGCTGAAAATCACTAACAATTCCGGCGATGCCTCGCAGCACCGAGCAAGTGGAAACGTCTTGCTGAGAGGCACTGAGTGCAGAGAAGGGTGCGTTATAAGATTGAAACCCCTGTTGTTAATCCGCTTTGACTTGACGATCTCGCATTTGACAGCATGTCCGTTGGGTTGGTCTCCGAAGGATGGCTCAGCGACCTGCATGTGTGTTTGCCCGGACGACGTCGACCACGCCTCGCCTCGAACTCATCTGATATTCTCTGTCGAGACGGCTTGGGAAACGTCTGGCCTCCGGCGATCCTCGCTTTTGTTTCGGGCTCGCTCGCTCAAACGAACGCACGAGCAGTCTGTGTTGGAACAACACACATCCATTGTTTGCTGCTATTTTTACAAGCATGAGATTCGGGTATCGCTTCGTCCATGGCAGCCCGACAGAAGCTGATGACGTTTCATGATGGCCTCGGTGATGCTATGGTTGTGGTTACATGTGTGAAGCTGCTTGAAGAAGGTGAGGGCCGCCCCTGTACAATGGACGATAGTGTTACGGCCTGGCGCGGCAGCCAGAGTAACAGGCGGTATATATGCTCCCCAGAGTACTGAGTGCAGCAGACCTAGTATTCTGGCATTCCTTTTGGAAGGTTGGTCGAGTGGGGAGAGCGCGCGTTTGGCCGGCTCTCACAGGTAGGATGTCATAGGTGACCGTTGAAGGGAGTTTGCCGTGGCCTGTGCTGGGACGCAACTCCCATTGAGGAGCGTAGGTATGTCATGGGAGATGCTGTCCGTTGAGTATGCCTCCTTAAAGCAGACTAGCAGCTTCTATCTGCTACCCGCCCAGTCGTCACTCATCACTACACCCATCACAGCTCAAAGTGTTTGACTTGGCGCCGTTCATCAGAGGTCTCGTAATACCTGTCTGCCCTAACCCACACGTCGAACAATACTATACTTTTCTCATTGTCAAAGTCACGATGGTAGTGCTACCGAGGTGCTCTTGGGTGGCGATGGAAGAGTCAATCTTCAACAATTAATACATTGAACGGTTGTATAGTGTAGCGGTTATCACATCGGATTCTGATTCAGCCTTCACAAGGCGGCTTCGGATTTTCCGGTAACCCCGGTTCGATTCCGGGTACGACTTATTTATTCTTTTTGCCTGTTCTCGTGAGAGTTTCTGTTCTGCAAGATGCTCCACTATCGGATATGTGAGAAGCAGGAGATGATAAACTTCTTCATTTATGTTTAGGTACGAGCTGTGGGCTGTGCTATGTTAGGAATACCACACTGAATATGAGCGTTGAGACTTGCGGCATGTCCTTAACAGGGAGTGAAACAGAAGTCTTGACCTGATAATCAGCTAGGGCACTTCCGAGAGTCTCCCTATCAATAACTCCCCACGGCCCAGATTCGTGCATCTGTTGGTGGTTTTCGGCTTTGGTATCATCATCAGTAACTCGACTCGTCATTCCAATACAAAGTCTCGTGAAAAATCCTGATGCATGTCAGTCATGCCGTGAGTGTGCCCTCAGGCACAGGTTGGGGGGGGGGGGGGGTTTTTTCTCTGGTCCAGTGGCTTCTAGCTCCCAGCCGAACGTCATCTTGATGAACTGCAGAAGGTGACTGGCGACCTTAATGGCACCCACATCAGTCTATGGCGAGTATCAGCTTACGTTCGCATTTGGGAAGGGGACACATATAAAGATACACGCTCGAGTCGAGCACTCACAGGGTGCCACTGGGGGCCGATATCGTTGTGCTGCAAGATTCCTGTTGTGTTGAAGAGATGAACAAAAGGCTTTGCCTTCTTGTTTGTTTGCGACAGTTTCTTGGTGACTCCGTCATACACAACTGGGTTGTTTAGGTATTCGTCCGAGTTGAACATCTTGATCATGTCTTGAACCTCTTTGACAAACCCCTTATAGGACACGGACGCATATGTATTACCGGTTTGGGAGAAACCAAGCCAGAGGGACTGGAGCGATGTCAGAAAAATCCTCACACCCTAGGTCGTCAAGGATGTACTTTACCATTACAATGATCTGGCTTTCTGGGTATTTTCCATGGACGCCTTGGATGAGCTTCGTCAAAGCATCGGCGTAAACTAGTGCTGGGACATTGTTTGCAGAATTCTGGTCATTTGTGCCAATGTTGATGATCACGATATCAGCAGCTGGATACCTACTGAAGTCCCAGGGCTCAGGATCCTCTGTGCGGACGTAAGCTTAGGTACAATAGCAGGCTAGTTTGGGGGCGAGACATGTATCTCATGTTCTCCGGGCAAGACTCACTTCCATGTACCTCAGTAGCACGCCAACTGGTGTCACTCGTGAAGAACCACTGATGAACCTGCCCGCGCGGATTTCCCCAGCAGTCTTGATCAGCTGCGCATATTCCCGGGTATGCTGTAATTGAGTAGTCTGTGTTCCCTAGACCAGCGCCGACTCCGCTGTGATTGTGTTAATACGCAGTACGTTGAACTGCTGGGAACCGTGGCCAGCTACTTAGAGAGCAAGGGGGGAAAAGACATACTAGGCCCAACTCGAAAGTCCTTCATATGAAGTGTACACTATGGCAACATGAAGCATGAGTATTTCACAAAACTCCCGAGACAGCAGAAAGGGGACAAAACGGCTCCACGAAAACGGCTCCAATTGGACACTCACTTCCGGCGGCGAGACTGTCGCCAATGACTTCGATTCGACGGCGAGCATCCGGCAGTTTTATCAACTTTTGGCCAGACCCAACGTGGATTGCTTCGATTTGAACTCCGTACGCCCAGTTGGTAACGCGCATTTCGAATGTCGCGGCTGTAAGTGTAAAGAATGTCAGTTCGCACCCTTTAGTGTGAAGCTCGTCGCCATAGCTTTGAAGGACACTGAAAAAAGGGGAAGGGGACAAACGGTTAATAGGCCCAGCTAAATCTCCACCAGGGAAGCCGGCTCCGACCAGCATGTGCGTCCGACCTCCCGTGACGTTCGTGAACTGCCAGTCCAACCCACTGATACGATATCCAACGAGAACACCAGGGCTAGTCAAGGGGCCGAAAGTGATGGCGACTTGCGCTCCCGAATAACCAAACTTCAGGCCCGGGGCACTGGGAGTGGAAGGAATGTCAGAGATGGAACCTTCGCGAGTGCTCTGCGTGCGATGGGGGGAACTTACGACCACCATGACACGTATTTCGAGTCCCAACGACCTTGATAGGAAATCTCGGTTGCGTTTGGCGGATAAGTCCTCAGCGAGTGGGCAGCTATGTCGACCGCAGTGTTCCTGAAATTTGTAGCCCTTACTTGTCCATTCTGGAGGATCGTCCCAGAGACTGATAGGATGGCGAGTCCGGCGAGGACCAGCCCAGAGAGAGAGAGCATGACTCTCACGATGGGCTCGCGTGTCAATCCTGGCTACAACCACTTGACTCCGGGACCTTGGTCTCTGGCCTTGACTGAAATATTGGGCTTTATGATGCAACTTATACGTGTCATGATAAACAATGCCCGCCCCGCCGTTGTTGAGCATCATATTTCACCGCTAGGTCGTGTTGCACTTCCACTTGACGGGAAAACATATCATTGGCCGTCAGGCTAATTGAAGTGATTGCGGTGGCTCTTGCCATCAAGGCGAAGCCGACTGGCCGTTGGGAAGCTTCCACCGCTTTTGCACCCGGGCTAGGAAGCCTCGGGCAGACCATTGACCGCCTCAAGTGGTTGCTATTCACCAGTAGGAGATGGTATCTAATGAGATCGATCTGTGCCCCCCTGAGCCGGTGGTCAAAGATGTGCCCGGGTTATTGGTTGGAACGCGGACCCGGGAGCTTGGCTGCGGCCATCTCCCGTCTTCGGAAGGAGCTGCTCCGTCATCCCGTCTCCTGCTTGGCCTCCCCCCTCTTCCTCGATCTCCTGTCGTCATGGCCTGCAGGTTGCCTGCAGCTCGTCAATATAGGTCGCCGCCGGTCCGATCAAGTACCAGATCGGAGCTATCCGATACCGTGCCTGAGCAGCCTTATGCACCAGGCAAGTTAATGTGGAAGGAAAAGCAGCGACTGATAGCCGAAGAGGATCGCAACTTAGTGCCTGACCGAGCTCATCCGTCCTTATCTATCGGATGTACCTGAGGTCGCCAGGGCTGTCGATTAGACGGATGAAAAATCTAGCCAATGTGGCCTAGAAGTAGGTCGGGTATCAGTGTGGGAACTGTATACCGGTATTCTTCACGGGGCCCCACGTTGCGAAGCAGGGCCGATAGTCGAGATAGATAAGCGTTGATGGCAGGATGGTTGGTACGACAGCAAGCTAAGGAGGTTCCCCAGTGGTTCGTCGACCCGATCTCCACGACGCTAGGCACCGTGCCAGCTGCCGGCATCAGGGTTGTTTCAGACTCTCCCAGATATCCGAACCACACACAAGGGCCGGCCACAAGGCTTTGGGTCTTCCATTTCATCTTGCAAGATTTCCATCGATGGAGGTCCTTATCGGATTTTGGATGCCAAGCGTCCCACGCCTTGGGTGATTACAGTCAAAGACCGGAAGGGTGTCCGTACATACCCAGGTACGAGGATTCGTAGGTAACTGAGACTGCATGATATTCTGGCACTTGACGTCCAACACTAGCTCGTCGCTTACCATTTGGACTCTCGTCATTTGGGCAGCTCGTGGACTCGGATTTGCCCCCCTGCTAGAACGTCCCAAGCGACAGCCCCCGGCGCATACAAGGGTCAGTGACGCTAATACGCATGGCAGCCATTGGGAGAGGCAATCCCCCCGCTCAGAAAACAGAGGCAATGAGTTGACCAGGCCATCACTTCTCATCTTCGACCGGCGAGTATCAATCTCCAGTCGCTCCACGAATCGTCCCCGAAGAAAGCTCGCGAGCTTGGCAGCGAACAATTGGGCGCGCCGTTTATCCTCCGGCTGGCGAAGGACTGTTCGCCTCCCGATCCAGCAGGTTTCATTGCTTGCCATTCCCGGTGGCCTATGTTATCGATATTAATAATATCCCGCGACACCTCGGCCGAGACAGGTCGCTTTTCTCGTGCTATCTGCACTCTGCGCTCTGCACCACCCTGGGCTTGCTTTTTGGCTCAATCCGCAGAACGGCGTTGGTTCCCAATCAGCTGACGCACAATCGGGCGAGGGGGGAAGGGGGAATCAATTAAGACCTCTCACACGGACTCACACACAGACCCACGCTCAACCGCCATTCCCAGCTCGCCGGATTCCCAGCTCTGACCGTGCATGTCTCGGGGAGCACTTGTCTGAAGAAGGACCATAACCGCGCGATAGGACCGGCTCTTTGAAGATCCCGCGACTTCGTGGAATACGGACCGAGCTAGAGGATCGAGGGGCCGGGTGAGTGGAGAAGCAGCTTCACTGGCCTTGCGCCTGGTACTTCGTACCTATCACCAAAAGTCGGCAGGAGCTGAATACAAAAAAAAAGTTGCCTGCCCTCCCGAGTCGCTTCCCGCTTCGACGCACCCCCTCTCCTATCGTGGGAAGCCATCTCTGGCGTACAAAACGCCGTCAATCTATCCCCAGCTCACCGCCTCTCCTTGCCATGACCGTTCCCGAGGAACAATGACGCCGTGCGCACCCCGGACGTCGCCGACGCTTTCAGTACCTCCTCTCTCCGCGCGCAGCGGCGCCGCATCCTACCCCGCAGCGCCGGTCTGCTACGGCAATTTGCTCCCCCTTTCGGTCCAACAGACGACAGGATCGCCTTTCTTCCCTGGGCACCTCTTTCTCACATCGTGCGCCGTCCCCCGGCGGGACTCTGCCACCCAGGATCTCCGGCCTCCAAGGTTCGGCCCAAGGCCGAGTCTTGACCGCCCGTCCGCCCGCTCCTAAGGCGACGATCCCGGATCTGCATCAGCACTGCTACCCACGGCGCATAGCAGCCAGCGCCCTACCCCGCCTCGTTGGCTCGCCCCCAACATGTCATCCCAAAACACCACGAGTGCGGTGCCAGACACGCAATTGGGACTGACCAACGAGGAGATACAGTTGCTGCGACAAGGGCAGCAGACGGTAGCAGCGGGCGGGTCGACGTCTTCGCGTGCAGCGAGCCGAGCCTCCTCCCAGGGGCTGTTGATGCTTGATGCCTCGTCACTGACTGCGCTGGGCCGCCATTTCGACCGCGTCATGCAGCGCGTCCAACAGCAACTCGAGTATTTAGTGGAGCAGTCAACGATTGTGACAATGCACGTGTACGATCGTGCTGGCAATCTTATCGACAATGCCGATGCCGAAATCGCCCGCTATCATGATATCATGCGGCAAATCGACGAGCTTGAGTTGGACTTCGATCGCATTGCGCATATTCGGGATATCGTGCGTGAGTTCCGCCACCGCGCCGAAGAGCTGGAACGCGAGCTAGAACGGTCCGGTAGCTCATCCAGGAGACATGGTCATCGAAGTCACGGTCATTCTAGTTCAAGATCTCATCGATGAGTTCTGCAATGTCCGTTTTGGTGGCAGAAACCGGCATGAAGAGACGCACCTCTTCCCAACGGAAATCTTCGGCAAGGGTTCAGCTGGAGAGCAAAATACACATGTCGTACGAACTGCGCTACAGCGGTGATGGTCGACGAAAGCAATAACAACGTCAGTACAGCAGAAGAAGGAGAAGAGGAACCGAATTTATGGAACTGGTAGAGTATCTGAGGTCACACGACCGCCTGCTGGTGCAACAATGAGGAGGAGCGGTTTTTCCCTGTTGCAAGAACGATATACCTCACCACCGAGGAGAAAGGGGCTCGCGCCTCAGTGACCCCATGGCGGGTAAAGCAACGCCGCCACGCTTTGGTCGCCAATGGCGGAACGAAGAAACAGACAACCAGACGACACGATCTTGAGGGCAGATGGAGCCCTACAGATACACTAAAATATAATGACAGCACCGACTCAAAGTAGCGACGGGGAAAGACAGTGCTGGGGGGAGGATGGATGTGGACAAGAGTTCTCGTCTATCATGGTGCAGATAACCTTGCCCGATTTTCTTCTCTCCATTCAAGACTGGGACTTGGGCCTCACGGCTGGGATGAAACAAAAGATGGAAAAAGGGCCTCACGGCCCCTAGTTGGTTGGTTCGGCGTTGGTCTGTCTGGTATTCCATTCTTATACCACCTTTATTTTTTTCTTCTTGTGCTATTTTTTTCGGGTAAAATTAGTCAGTGGTATGATTGTTTTTATTCTTTTCGTCTGGATGTTACGCGCGCACAATACCCACGGTTCATCGTATTTCTTTTCTGGCTGGCTGATTGTCTGACTTCATTTCGGGTGGCGTGGCTTGTTCTTCGGTTCCGGTTGGGGAAGCAAGGTGGGGGACAAGAGAGAAGAGCTACGAGAAGTTACGATAAGCCATCTCTCGTTAGACGTACGATGGCTGGGTCATGACTGGATGTAAATGTAAATATCACGACTGCGCTCAGCCAGCAGTTGAGATCCACACGAGTTCCGAGGAACGCTACCGTAACGATTCCTATCGAGCCCGGCTTCATTCGGGCTCCTCAACAAACTTCGCATTTTCTTTTGGATATCGCCCATGTCACTAACGCCTAGAACGCCATGCTATTCCGCCCCGCGATGTCCAATCCTGGAAACGAAACATCCCCATATACGAGTAAAGAAATATTTTTCGAAACAATCCACCACCGACACAGAAACAAGGCTCAAGCATCTTCCAGCTCGGAATTGTAATAGCAGGCGGCGTTGTTTTCTCTCTGCTTCCGCTTCCAGCGGCGAGCCGCGCTATTGCGCACATGATGCTCGCGATCGAGCTTCTCCTTGGCCTCGGAGGCAAGCTCCCTCATGTCGTGCTTGACCATCTTGGTCAGAAGGGCGCTCCATCCGGAATGCGGCTTGCACTTCTTCTTTATGCACATGCCGGCGGTAAGTGGATCAGGGGCTTCTCCGTTGACTCCGTTGGCTCCGTCGGTGGCGTCGCCCGCGACGGGGTTAACGGCCGGCGCATCGAGGCGGCCGGCTTTGAAGATGGCTTCGCCCTCGGGGTTTTGGAGGTAGACGCCGAATTGGTAGGTCACGCCGACGGTACCGAGGCGCGTGTCGTAGCCACACATATCCTTAGTCATGCCCTTACCGGCGGCGACGGCGGCCTCACGCCGCTTGGTTGCCATGTCGATGAGCTGGAGCATCTTCCTGCAGAGCTCGATTTTCTCGCCGAGCTGGTAGCGGTCTGCAGCGGAGCGTTCGAGAATGGAGCGCTCCTCGGCTGTGAGGACCAAGTCGATGTCGACTGTGTCCCAGAAATCATCTTCGACACCTGAGGATTGACTTTTGTTTAGCAGAGGAGAGGGAGAGGAGGGGAGGGGGGAAGACATACCGAACGGAGTGTCTCCGAGCTTCCAGGTCTTGTCTTGAGTGTCGAGGAGGCCCATAAACTCGTCCTGTGTGAGGTTGTCGAAGCCGATGCCCTTGGTTTTGGGGAGGCCGGCGATCAGCTGCTCCCACCAGGCCTGGCAATGCTCGTGGGAGCAGAAAATACTAGGTTCTTTGAGGTTGTCGATGCGCGCGGGTCGCGTGCAGCCGTCGAGGGAGCACATTTTCTTGTAGCGGGTGACGTAGCGGTCGTTGTCGTTGCAGTTGGGGCATATGTATTTCTGCACAAGGTTCTCCCCTGTGTATTTGTCCATGCCGATGCACTCACCGTGGAACCAATCCTCGCAGCGATCACACGCAATCATGAATCGATGATTATCGGGACCGCGGCACAGGCAGTACGGCCCGCTGTCTGATTCTTCGCTTGATGCGCCGCCGGCGCCGTCTGCGCCCGTGCCTTCCTCTGATAAGCCCGGGAGCGTGGCCGGCGAGGTCGCCGTCTTCTTCTTGGCCCCACTAACGCCGCTTCCGCCTTTCTTCTTGCCACCGGGGGGACGGGCCCGCTTCGGCGTCTTAACTGCGGTTGCGGTGCCTTTTTTCCTCTTGGCGGCCGAGGGTTTGGATGATGCTGGGCTGATGAAGCTGCTGTGGTTCTCATCGGGTGCCGGTGTGTTGCCGGCCAGTTTGCTATCTGACAGTAATCCTGGTGTTGATGTCGCTGCCGCCGCATCTGGCATGGTCACATCTCCATTTGGCGTGTCTTGTTCTCTTTTCATCGGGACCCCGGATGGTTCTGCTGTCGCTTTGTTGGCGAAGCCATCTCCTGGTTCATCATGCCTATTTTCGGGCTTTATGAGATCGGCGCCGTCATTGCTGGGAATGTGCTCAGATTCTTGCTCTGCTGTAGACATATTGCTGAGGGCTTCGTCGGTGATACCGTCGAGTGTGAAGAACGAGGTTGAAAAAGCCAGGAAATGTTAAGGACATGCATGGATGCAGATGTACTCATAATTCGCTTAGACCATAGGGTGAAGCCTAATCCGACGTCATACGGCTGTGAACAGCTGGTATGTGTGAGAGGTATGTGCCTGTTGAATCTTTGTCAATAGCATGAGCTGTGAGCAGTTTGAGGGCGTTGTGAGTGAGCCGAAGGCAATGGGCTGGATAAGTGCATACTATCTTACATAAGTACCTATAAAACACGGATACATGCATTATGTGGGCAAATGTCCCGGTGGGTGCATATCGTAGTAACCAAGACATCGGGAGATTTTCGAGCTTGGGGAGAGCTCTGACGTGTGGTGGTCCTTTGCGACGCATCCTGGTTTCCCCAGCTTCACATCACTCAACACCGACACAATGCCACGACCAGCTGCGCCAATTGGCGCCGTCATCAATGCTCTGTCGAGAGCATCTATACGACCATGCAGCCGATTGATGTCCACAGCCCGCAGCTCGCAACAGCTCCAAAGACCAACGGCCCGATGCCTCCCAAACGCCCAGCTCCACCAGCCATTGGCCCAGCGGAGGACATTCAAGACTGTTGAAGAGGCCAAAAGTCGGTACCGCTCAGGGGTAAGCACTATCTGGAAGGGTGACGGAAGATACTGTTTGAGTGGAGGCTAACCAGTGTGCTATCGCATGCAGCCATTTTCCTGGAGAGCCGGCATTCTCTTCGTTGTCACGGGCGGCGGCCTCTTATACTACTTTGAGCGCGAGAAGGATCGTATGCGCTCCCAGAGGATAGCCGACGCGCAGAAAGGGGTTGGCACGCCCAAAGTGGGAGGCCCTTTTCAATTGATGGACCAGGACGGCAAGACAGTCACAGAGCAGGACCTGAGAGGGCGGTATTCACTAGTAAGTTTATGAAGGACCAATTGCCGTTGCTGATGCTGACCCGCGTGTGTTTGCAGGTGTACTTTGGTTTCACGCACTGCCCTGACATCTGCCCCGAAGAGTTGGACAAGATGGCAAGGATGTTTGATGTCGTTGAGGACGAGCGCCCTGGGGGATTGCTGCCCGTCTTTGTGACCTGCGATCCCGCGCGCGACGGACCGAAGGAGATGAAGGAGTACCTTGCCGAATTTCACCCCTCGTTTATCGGCCTGACAGGGACGTACGACCAGATCAAGGCTATGTGCAAAGCCTATCGGGTCTATTTCAGTACACCCTCTCAAGTCAAACCAGGCCAGGACTACCTGGTGGACCACAGTATCTACTTCTACCTCATGGATCCAGAGGGTGACTTTGTCGAGGCCCTTGGACGACAGCACTCGCCTGACCAGGCTGCCAGGATCATCCTCGATCACATGAGAGAGTGGAAGGGCCCTACGAAGTTAAACTGACAAGGCGATGTATGTAATGTATTAAAACCGCCCCAAGAAGCTGGGTAAATGTAATATATATATGTACCAAGCATGCTGGTCTAATTGTGCTAGTGACAAGCAATTCGGTTTACTAAAATGACTGCACTAGCATCGGCATGTAGAGACACCCTCACCCAAACATCTAATGCTGGCGGCATCTTGTGTCTGACACTTGATGCAGATTCCTGCTTCACAAAAGAATTATAAACTACCTCCACCCTTGGCGAGCCTGGGCATATTGGTCATCGTGTGTTAGGTAGCTCTGAATTCTTTTTCAAGCCTTCCATAACTTGACTGGCCTCTTTCTGCTATTCCTGGGCGTTGTGAACCAATCGCCCGAATACTTTCTTTTTGTCTCTTTCCCGCACGGCTTGAATTATGGTTTGTCACCAGGCTAGGTTGTGAGTGGCAACCCGCGTTCCTTATCAAGCGTTAGATCAAGTGAGCTGGGGCAGCGACGTCATGGGTACCTCGCATTAGCGGGGTCCCCGCCTCCATCCACAGCCCACCTGACCTTCGCAGACGAGAGGCCGAGATTTCAGAAACACCCAACGGTTTCTCCACAAGCTCCCTTCGCCGACCCGTTCATTTCTAGAAAATATTCCGCTTTGACTGTATTCATACGAGCTCGGTCACAAAGTATCGGCTGCCCGAGCTGCCTTCAGGGAAAGAACAACCCGTCTCCCAGGTGCCTGGACCACTGGACCATTCCACCCGTTTGTTCCTTGCAGCTGACTTCGCATGATAAGAGTCGGTCCCTGTTGATCTCTCCCTCCTCCGCTTGAGCTTACTTCGCTGCAGAGGACACGAGGTTGTTTGCACGTCGCGCACGTCGGGAAAAATTCACATATCAGCGTCTCCCATCTGTTCTCCTAGTTCGGGAAGGCAACGCATGTTTGCTCATTTGCCATGTTTGCACCATCACCAACTGCCGGCGCGGCTCAGCCCAGGCGCTCGGCACTCAAAGGCGACACTGATAGCGAGAGGACACCACCCCTGAGCGCGTCTATCAAAGGTGTGTGGATTCCTCCTATTTTCGTCTCAGACCGATACTATATTGTGTCAGTCACATGTTGCATATTCGGTTCGCCGTTCCCATGGGCTTGGACAAGACGCTACTGTCTCATAAGGTTATTTGGCGGCGGTTGGTAGTGTAACGATTGGTTGCCGCCTTAGACCACCGCCGTCTCTGATATCAACTCGTCAAGGACTCCTGGTTGACTCTGTAACAGCCGTACAAATCGCTGAGCCAGAACCGACATCGTCTGCCGATGAAGCTCATACAAAAAAGAATTATCAAGTTCCAGCCAGCGTAGCTACCCGGAGACTCAGCGGCCGGCCTCAGCTGCTGAACAGTCCATCCAAGAGCTCCTTGCTCAGCCACACCAGCCTTGAGGGCGCCGCTGATTCCGGTGCTGGAGCCTCGTCAACCGGCACCCCAGACGATGCGCCTCAGGGCACTAAAGCCCACCATTCGCGGAAGGCCGAGCGAGTTAGCGAAAGATTTCTCGCCCAAGTGGCCGAATGGATTGAACGCGAGAAGACCAAAAGGGCCACGAGGAAATCCCATAGGCGTACCACCCGGCGAAAATCACCGTCGGATGAGAAGCCAACCGCAGAGGCTGGGCGAGAAAGGGCCCTTTCAGTTGACTCCGCTTCAAGCGAAGTGTCGCTAGATCGGCTGCAGAGAATCCTTGATGATAGCATGTCCCTGTTGGGGATCAACTCCATCCCTCAGTTTGGCCCCAATCTAGGAAGAAAACATCAGAGGAGGTCCTCAAAGAACCTCCTTGCTCTCAGCCGAACTGCCTCTTCCGACACCGAGTTTTACGACGGGGATGTCTTGGTCCCAAGTTGCGACGCCACCCTAGATAATTCGAAGACGATGAGTTATGGGGGAGGCAAGGCCACCGCGGACGATGGAGCCTCCATATCAAGCCGGCGGGAGGGTAAGGAGAAGCAAGCTTGGATTGTGTTTAAGAACGAGATCATTCGCTTGGCGCACACTCTCCGACTTAAGGGGTGGAGGAGGGTACCGCTGGAAAGTGGTGAAATCATCTCGGTCGAGCGACTCAGTGGAGCCCTGACGAATGCTGTCTATGTCGTTTCGCCGCCCGCTGAATCCGTACTGCCGCCTGCGGAGGGAAAGAAGCAACCACCCAAGGTTCTTCTCAGAATCTACGGTCCACAGGTCGAACACCTTATCGATAGAGAGACTGAGCTTGGTGTCCTGCGGCGGCTTGCAAGAAAGAAGATTGGTCCCCGTTTGCTAGGCACCTTTCTCAACGGACGGTTTGAGCAATACTTCAATTCCACGACACTGACGCCGGCAAATTTGAGGGAACCGGAAACATCAAAGCAGATTGCCAAGCGTATGCGGGAACTTCACGATGGTGTTGATCTCTTGAAGGAAGAGAAAGACCAGGGTCCTTCCGTTTGGTGTAACTGGGATAAGTGGCTCAACCAAGCAGAGAAGACTGTCTTGTACCTTGATAAGCAGGTCCTGTCCGGATCCAAGGCCCCCATACGGAGTCCACGGGATGCTTGGAAGGAAAGGGGGTTCGTTTGTGGGGTTGAGTGGCATGTCTTTAGGTCGACGATTGAGAAGTATCGGAAGTTCCTCCTCGATCACTATGGCAGTGCTCAGAAGGTCAGGGAGAGGCTTGTGTTTGCTCACAACGATGTAGGTTCTGTTGAGATACATGTTTCTCATGGATCGCGTTTCTAACACAGGTCTTAGACCCAATACGGCAACATACTACGAATTCGACCGGACGATGAAATGTCTCCATTGCTGCAGCCAGCTAATGAACATAAGCAGCTAATCGTCATCGACTTCGAATATGCTGGAGCCAACGTCCCAGGCTACGAGTTTGCCAATCACTTCGCGGAGTGGACATATAACTACCACGATCCTGTTAAGCCTTATGCTTGCGACACCACCAAATACCCGACTCCCGAACAGCAGCACCGCTTCATCAAGGCATATGTTAATCACAAGTCTCCGTTCTCCCAGTCGGAACCATCGACGCCTCGTTTTGACACCCCGTCGACGGGCTCCGTAACACCAGCTCTCCATACCGCTACTTCTACGACGTCCATTGTTGACTTTATGCTTGACGCGCGTGTACCGCAAGGGGGATGGAAGGAGGAAGAGCTGAAGCGCGATGCTGATGTGGAGAAGCGCGTCAAAGAGCTTGTCGACGAAACAAAACTCTGGCGTATTGCCAACAGCGCACAATGGGTATCTTGGGGTATCATTCAGGCCAAGATCCCCGGGTTCCAGCTTTCAGATTCGCCTGAGGACGGCGCAACAGGAAATGTAACAGCGGGTGAAGACGGCAATGTCGAGGAGGAGGAAACTGACGCAGATGGTGATTTCGACTACCTGGCTTACGCCCAGGAACGTGCCCTGTTCTTCTGGGGGGATTGTGTCTCACTGGGACTCATCAGTGCTGAGGAGTTGCCTGAGGTAGTCAGGCCTAAGATCAAGTATGTCAAGTATTAGTTGCAAATACGTTGCAAACTAAGTGCCTGGGCCAGGGCGGCAGAATTTTCAGGACTCTCTAACTTTTTTTTCAAGTCTCGAATACGGTTGCTGTTGACTCGGTTGTGCCTGGAGGGGAACTAGCTGTTCTGCACCCAGCCTAAGAACCTAATTCGAACCTTGGTCAACGCATGATCAGTGACCCGAATTACCTACCTACTGTCTCTCCAAAACTTTACACAAAGATAAAAGCCATCACTCTAGATCCATATCGTTTATCGGGCATCTGTTGCAAAACTGTTATTTGTACTGGCTGCTGGCTGGTAGGCACCAATATTGAATTGTTTGCGTGTGTTGACTATTTTCGATTACTAACAAGTCTAGACTCTCTACCTAGGTACCAAGCAAGCTAGCCAGCAACTGAAACCGACGGGAGAAGCCTGCAGCTCTTTGCAGGGGTTTAAAGAGGTGGGTGGGGTTTGGCCGGGCACGGGCCACATATATCGGATGCCCCGCACAAGCTCCTAGAGCTTTGGTAAGACTATGGTTGCCCAGCCAGCACTTATCATCAGACTCCCAAGATGCGATCAATCGGGGAGCTTCACGCTCAATGCTTCTGCATATGCGATAGCGTTGCACTTGGAAGTGGAATGACTAGGAAGCTTGTCCTTGGTTTCCTTGTTTGCCTAGGATGTTCTGATGGTGCGGCTCCCTGGGGGGGTTCAATTGTTGGGGCGAACGCGGTGGCTGGTACCCAACCTTCTCATTCGGCTCAGGCACCAACCCAACCTCGTGCAAAATGGAGCCGACATGAGGGCAGCTCCAACCATACTTCAGTCCCTCGCGGCCTCGCATGATGCAGTTCCTTGATGCATCTGCATTCTGTGCTGTCAATTGGGCAAGTGATCAAAGTGGATAGGTTGCCTGCATCATCAAGCGCTGCGGTCTACGGTTTTCGGTCTAGACACAACGGCCTCACGGGTACCGACGGAGGATGAACTTCCAACATTTGAACTTCGAACATGTGGAGCCACCGCGAACAACACACCACCTAGCGAATCCCCGACCGACATCGAGCCAGTCGGAGGCTACGCTTCGGGCCCATCAGGACGACGATCGCCCAGTTGTCGCCGGTCCGGAGTACGATGCACCGTCCCGGTTTGAGTCGCCACCGACAGTTATTCCCCGAATACCATCTCCGCCATCCCTCCCTCAACATCTGTCTTCCCTCTCTTCTTCCTCAGAACCGGAAGTGTACGGCCCCGATCGCCTGTTTGGACCTCCACAGGTAGCGCGAGCATACCCGCGACCCATTGTCATTGAGGGTCCTTTGCGCCGCGTCCCAGACCTACCTATTTCTCCCCCATATCAGCCCCGAGAGTGGGAGGCCAACTTCAACGCCAACATGGCGACTGACTTTCGGGACCAGCTGGCTCGTCTGGAGGGCGTCATAACCCCGGGAGTTGATGACACTCCTTATATTCAGTACGCCATCGAGGCGCTCACTCGCCATCGAGATCGAGACACTGGATATGGCGACGGCGATTCAAGCAGCAGCGATGGTGGTGCCACGCCTGCTCTCCCGTTCGTCCCCGAACAGCAATTTATGTACTACCAACCTTATCCTCCTCATCATGAAGGCTACACACACGACCCAACACCAATGCCGATGCCGCCAGCACGAATACACGAGACCTATCTCCCCCAACCTCCTCCGGCACAAATTCCCCAGGAGCCGCTCTATTATGATCCTAGGCTATTAGAAGACCTACAGCCGCCGCGACCAGCGCAGGATCCCCGTGCCTCAGCGGAGACGCTCGCATCCAGCTTGAAAAATGGCCAGCGACTTACACAAACTTACGGGTGGAGGCCTGTCGACAAACACTTCATCGCTACGAAAATTGGCGAGCACAAGGCTGCTGGAGTTCCCGCCTTGACTTTCAGGCCCGCGCCTCTGCGAACACCGTCGTTGGTGGCCTTGATGCTGCTATGCTTGCTAATGGTTGGCGCGCTGATATCCTCGGCCGTCTTCTCGGAGCTTCACCACGGCCTCCTGCCATACGTCAGCATATACGGGGGGCAATACTTCCTCTTTCGAGTACTTCCACCCGTTATCGCAGCCATCTTGCTGTTTTACGCCCAGTTTATCGTCACGACCATCTTCCGCACACTACCGTTTGTGAGTCTCGCCTCCGACCTCTGCGATGACAGGGAGGGTTCTCTCTTCCAGGATCTCTACCCGAAGTCGTTTCTCTGGCCTCAACTAGTCGGGACTTGGCAGAGTTGGGTGCCAATTCTTGTCACCTGGTTGTTGAACCTGACGATCCCTCTGCAGAACTCTCTGTTTACGGTCATTTTGGTGGACGGCCAATGGACCTGGGCGACAGTGCAGGGCGTCGCATGGACATTGGTGGCATTTTACCTCGTGCTGTTCGTTTCGACGGTGATTGTCTGGAGATACTGGGCAACATTGGAAACTACCGGCCTCATCTGGGATCCGAGATCTATTGCCGATATCGCGGCTGTCGTGTCTGACACCAACGTTTCCGACGACTACCACGGCACTCAGCTGGCCCGGACTAGAGAAGGGATCAGGTTTGCGCTGCGGCGCCGAGCTGGTGATAGGCTCGGCTATTGGACTTGGAAGGATGGAAGGCCGGGATTCTGGTACACCTTGGGCAGCTCACTCGACAACCTGAACACACTCCCCCTCACTAGGGACCAGCTGAATGGACAGCGGATGGTGAAAGACAGCGAAAAGCGGGGTGCGATGATGGATCCTGAACAGGGTGTCAGAGCAAGCGATATTGATGTCGAGGGCTCAGGACGGTTCCGCTACCTGCCCTGGTGCATGCGGAACAACCAGGTGCTATACTTCATTGTCACGACGGTGGTATTCCTCCTTGCCCTCTTCATCGTCTCATTCCTTCCGTCGACGCGCGTCACGGACGGTTTCTTGCCAGGACTCCCCGCCGCACCGACTCTAGGTGCTTTTTCGCCAGCCGACTTTCTCTACAGCTTTATTCCGTCCCTTCTCGGCATGATCGTCTTCCTGCTGTTCCAGTCTCTCGATATGAACCTCCGCATTCTGCAGCCATGGGCTACGCTGTCCGATACGAGAGGTGCCCCTGCGCCATCAACCATTCTCGCCGACTACGCTGCCTCCCCGCCCATCCAGAGCACCGCCCGCGCACTACGAAACGGCCACTGGCGCGTGGCAATTATCTCGTTCCTCGCCACTCTCTTCATCCTCATACCCATCCTTGCTGGCGCTACGTTTATGGCTCTCACACCGCCCAGCGGCGTTGTCCATATGTTTCCGAGCATTCCAGCATTTGCCATCCTCCTAACATTGCTGGCCCTCTACCTAAGTGCCCTCGTGGCATTGCTCCCCGGCCGTCAAGCTTTCCGTCTCCCGCATGCGGTGACGTGCTTAGCGGAGATAATCAGCTTTTTAGCCAACGACGATTTGCTGAATGATCTCTCGTTCAAGCAGTGCAGGACACGAGAGGAGATGCTGGGCAAGTTGGGCGTCCTCCAGGCCCCACTGGATTCTCAGCCGACCTGGGTATTTGCTGGTGGTGTAACGGAAGCAGGTGTTCAAGATGTCCTTGGGGTCAGGAGGGCGAGGCGGTTTACGGAGAAACGGAAGATCCGAAAGAGCCAGATCCGAAAGGGTGGCAGGTTGAATCGGGTGATTGTATGAAGCGGTTTTTTCTCTTCTTACGTTACATTTTTTGGCATGAGTTTTTGGTCTATAGACTGCATGGCGATGGCGAACGGGTCTGGGTTTTATGAGCATTATGGTAACGGTTAACGGCTTTGGTTTCTACGGGTCATGGTAACGGTCAGTATTTGAGAACGAGGACAGGGATCATCAAGATTGCATAGTTATAATTCTTATTTGGTCACATGGCAACATGAGAACCACGAGGAAAGGGGCAGGCGGCGATGTACATAAATGAACTTGGAGGCAGTTGTGTTTGAAGAGATTACATATGAATCAGCTGCTGAGTCACGAGAAAATGTTGAACATGCCCAAAATCTCAATGACAGCCTGAGTTGATGGTTTTGAGCTTTCCAGCTTAGAGGGGTACAAGGGGAAACAGTTGGCTGACATGATGACATAGTGCTCAGCAAGGAGGGGGGAAATTACGTTATCCCTAAACCCATCCTTCACAACCACATCAAGTCCACAACCACACACCAAGTCATCCCATTCCACACCTGGACGCGCCAACCTCTCGCCACATAACCAATCGACAGGCAGCTGTCAAATCCTTCACCACTCACTGCGTTCGTCTCAGATGCATCGAATCAGCCCCGGTGGGTTGCAAGTTACTCACTAGAGGGATGGGTGGTGTAACTGGTAAGTAACTGCCACTGTGTCCCCCAATCACATCCATCCATCCCTTAAATTCCGGACAAGACGATACCTTGATTATTGAGTTCCCTGAACTGCTACGTAGTTGGGTAGGTATGTGATAGCTTCCATTCCATACAAAAGGAAACACGCGCCCATTGCACCCCAGTTCAGTTGGGCAATCCCACTCACAAACTAAGCCGACCAAAGAAACACACGAGATAAACTGACATGAGATCCCAACTATTCGTACATTCATCGTATTCAAACCCAGCTTGAATCAAACCATAGCTTGCAGAATGATGCCGAATGCCACATGAACAATCCATCTCTTTTTCATCAACACATCGTAATCATCAATATCGTCCGTCATGAAACCCAGCATACACGTAAGCATAAGCAAAGAAAGGTATCGCTTACGCGCTCCACCGTCCTAAAATCCGTCCAAACATCTCACTGCCTTGCCGTCTGTTGCCGCTTATGTCCTCACCTCCTCCATCCTCCCCCCTCACAGTATCAAAACCCACATGCTGCTCTGCCCCTATTGTCTCAGCTCTGCTCCCCCGACCCCGAGGGATTCTTGAAGAGGCAGCCGACGTCCGCCCGTCGCTCACGCTACGCTGGTGACTTGCCTTGTCCTTACGTAGCGGATGAGTAATGCCGCGTATTAAACGACGAGCAAACCCGCCTGTAGAGCCATCGCCGCGAACGCTTTCTGTGTCGGAGTCAAACTCGAAGACGGAAACCACTGGCGGGGTAGTTGCGGTTTCTTCCACCGGCAGCGGCGGTAGTGGGCGAAGTGACCGATCGAGCAACGCCGGTCTCCTGAGGGGGTGCTGATCCCGCTCGCCACTAACCAAAGCGGCTTGCTTGGCTTGAGTCTGGGCAATACTGGCTAGTGAAGGGGACGAGTTGGTGGCAAGTTTAGATAAGGAAAGCTTGCGCAGGGCTGCGAGGGATGGTCGGCGGCTTGCTGTACGGGCCTGGACAGGGAGATCGGGAAGGGGCTTGAGACGAGAAGGTGGTCTTAAGGGCTCCGTCGAAAGTGAAGGGAATGGTATAAGTGGAGAGCCATGCGTAGAGGTGACGGTTCTTATTGTGGCTTTGGGGGTGGCTCTTGTCTGCTTTGATGTGGCTGGGTAAAAGATCGTGGTATCAACGGGCGGAGCTCCGTCCCTAGGCCATATGCTTGGCGTTTTTGTGTCTAGAGGTGATTGGGAAGCGTGCGGTGAGGTGGCAATGGATCCGGTGCGTGGCCTGGAGAATGAAGATGTCCGTGGTCCTGCTGGGCTTGGTGGTGGGAATATGGAGTAGGATGCCCTGGGCGGTGGGTTGCGCGCTTTTGATCGCTGTCTCTCAGCTGTCGCTCCGAATAACGGCATGAGAGATTGACTTCGCTGGTCTTTGGTGGTATGAGCTTGATGTAACATATGGAGCTGAATCCCGCCATCGGTCCTGAAGTCTTGCCCCGGTCTAGCCTTGCGGGCTGTGGCGGGAGAGCCTTGAAGCGCAGGGTACGGAGACGTCCTCGATATCATGTTGTTCATCCGGCTCTCCCAAAAAGAACCCCAAAGCTCTGTCCCTCGATAGTCGCACTCATCTGCTGAGATCTCAGAACCGTGGTCCTCTACCATGCCCGGCACACAGTCGGATCCGAGCGAGTCCCGACCGGGCTCCTGGTCGTCCTGGGTATTTTGAATTCGATCGGAAGGTGGATGCAGATGGTTCGGCATAAGGCGGCGGTTAGGCGTAAGCTGGTATATGGTTTGGAGGCCGGCATATCCAACAGATTGGTCCATCTTGGAAGCGATCACTGTCCTCAGTGAAGGGGCGAGGCGGAGATTATAGTGGACATATGATGTGGACAGTAACAATTAGAGAAAAAAGCAACGGAGGGCAGGTTAGATCGATTAGATCAGAGTCAGAGTTACCCCAGCGGCGTAACATGGGGTGGAGCGAGGCGATCGAGATATATGTTGGGAGGAATCGATCCACCCCCTCCCCCCCCATGACCAGCCTGGCACTTGCCGGCATGAATCCCTCTGGTAGGAGGGGGCCAAACATCCCGTGTAGGTAAACAAGGGGAGAGGCGACCAAGGAATGTCCGCTGGACCCCAAAAATGCTGCCCTCAGCAAGGGGCCAAGACGCCCGGCGGGGTGTCCTGTGATCCAGGGAGGAACTTCCATGACCCAGTAGTCGGGTTCACCGTCTGGGACCGGAATGCGCATGCAGAGGCTTGCAGGGCATGCTCTGTCTGGTAATGGAAGCCATGGACGTACTGAAAGGGTCCGTGCAGCAGCTAGCAGGTAATGGGCGAACGGCGCGAATGGCAGGCACAGAAGCTGATACGCGGCCGAAGCCGCCGCCAGCAGCTGCGTCGATGCTGTACGCGAGAAACGACGAGAAGCAAATACAGCCCGCCAATGGCCAACGGGGAACCGCCTCTAAGGGAGAGGGGCAGGGAGGAGGCAGACTAATGCCGCCGACGGCCGAGACACACAACGCCGTGACCAGTAACCAACCGGTAACGCTTGTATCTGATGGCGTAAGAACGAGACACCTCGCCTCCGCCTTCTGTCGATTGCCGCGGGCGATCTCCCGACTGCCGGACCTGACGCTGACGCTGCGCTTCTTGTGCGTTCTTGTCGATCACCCAGAGAAAAGGAAAAAGAAAAACCGTTGGACGAGGGAGCCGCTTCCGCCGCTTCCACCGCGCAGAAAGGTACAACTTGTCAACCAGACAATTTTTTTGAACGAGGGAGAGCAAGCGCCAGCGCCAGGGGTCGCGCGCAGCCAACATCTGTTGTGTTTGGGCGGGTAGAGACGAACATTCTCTCAGAAGCAAACGAGGAAGTCGGATACTCGCCGCGAGTTTTCCTTGCTTTGCAGTGTTTCCAACACAGGGAAAGGTGCTTACAATATAACCCCTGTTTTATTGTTAGCGCAGTTCTGGCCAAGGCTTGGCATCGTCAAATGCCGACTTTCCACGCTTTACTGCGGTTGCGAGCTAAAAGAAAACCCCCTGTGATGGTACTGGCAGGGGGGGTTTTTCCGGTGCGAAGTCACTCCCACCGACCCCTACGCAACCCCCGGCAGCACCTAACTAGGAGGTAAAAATTACCCTCAATACCAAGTACGAATAAAAATAACACTGCAAGAAGAAGACGGAGAACGAGATAACTTTCCTGGTTGTAAACTGGTTAGTTTTCGATTTTTGGCCGGGACCCTGTCCAAAGAACCGCGCTAACAATAAAACAGGGGTTGTACTGTACACTACATCCTGGACAAGCACTGCAAGCCATCGGGCAACTGGTCCGTGCCCTTCACCTGCCACCTTAAGCCTCCCTTGAATTGACTGGTCGTTTTCTGATCGCACTTCCCCCCGATCTCATCCCAAGCTGCCAGGCCAGCCATCAGATCAACCTCAGCCGCCAGGTCGGCCCCCTGCCGGCGCATTTGCGAATGCAGCTCGCCATCGCAAACGACCGAAGGCTAGCCAACGTACCATCTTGAGATGGGATTGAAACAGTAAAAATCGAGCCCCCTCAGGGAGAAGCAATCAATCCTCAGGCACAGCAGAGCCCGTCTCGTCTCAAGTTTGCATCAGCGCCGCACTCTGACAGCAGAGAAGAGACGCTCACCGGCGCGACAGCTGTAGCCAGCCGACACGGGAAAAGCAAGATGCTCCGGACTATTGGTCCTCTCACACATACACGGACAGCAAGGGAAAAGAAAAAAAAAAGAAACGGGCGTGTTGCGCGGCGTTGGTCCTAAATCTATCAGAGACACCACAAGAGAGTGCCTGAATGCACCATGGCACAGAGACAGCCTTAGACAGGCAGATGGCCCCAAGGAGGGCGTCTTCCACACATCGAACGAGAGACATTGCGAGGTGGATCCGAAACGAGTTGCCTCATTGTTCACGTAACACCACCACTCATCTAATCCTTCTAGGTAACCTGCCTACCTAACAAGGTGGGCCAATGTATCACAAAAAAAAACACAACTGAAACCTGGAAAAAAAGAAAGCATCTGAACATGTCCATCAGCCACACTCAACCCGCGGCGTTCACCCGATCCTGTAGCAGCTCGTTGCGGCCGCCTCTGTCACCACCGAGCCCTCCTGTCCTTGACTCAGTTCCTCTGACCGCATCGTGGTACGTCATCCCAGACATCTCGTCGTCTTCCTCCTCATCGCCCTGCCACTGTGTGCTTTTCTCGCCACTCCGGCTACTTCCGCTATATCCGCTGCTATTGCTCCTGCTCCAGGTTCTCTCTCGTCCCTGCATAACAAGATGCCCGGGTTGCGCTAGGATGTCTTTCACGGCCGCCCGCCCCCCCTCGCCGCCCCCATTGCCAAGACCCCTCGGCTCCATACCCGCGGCGAAGGCCCCGCTAGGGACATGCCGACTTTTACTCCATATGACCTTTCCCCGTAAAATCCTACTGGCGCGGGACCGCTGCGTCGCATACGCGAGTTCGATATCCGGGTACATGTATGGCCGGTTGATGCCGAGCGTCTCAAACGCGCCGGGGAACCAGCGCCGAGCAAGCGGCCAGAGCGCTGGCACCGACGCCGTGATGATGGCCAGGTTGATCTCGACCGAGCTAGTAACGTAGCCGATCGAGAAGTGGCGATCACCAGGCGAGTGATAGTACAGCCGTACTATATAGTAAAGCCTCACTCCGCTGACTATGGTAACCAACCCTCCAAGGAGGAACACGGCCAGCAGGGCGCTTCGGACCCGCCTGTTGACCTTGAGGTCGAGGAAGATAAGGAAAGGGATCAAAAGCGTCAGGACATCAGTGACAATATTCACCACGGCCAGTGATAGGCTGTAGATGTCCCTGCGGATGCATCTGGGAGGCACGCCCTTCGGCGCTGTGACCCAGGGAGACTCGATCGGCAAGCACTGCACCACAGCCACAGGGAGAAAGATGGCTAGCTGCAGCAGGTTGAACACGATCATGGCGCGGCAGGCCAGGCGAACGCGCTTCTTGGTGCCGCCGAGTCGCAGGAGAAACAGCAGGGCCGAGACCTTGACCAAGGCGAGAAGCGGGTTGTAAACGAGCCCGTTGATGAATACCCAGAAGGCCCCGAGGTTGGCGGGAACGCTGCTCGGTACGTCTCTGTCGTGGATGCCCCAGTATCCCGATCGAAGAACTATTTTCTTGTATTAGCCCACGTCCACCTCTTCGGTAGATAAGGTGCGTGTCATCCGAAGACGGGGGGGTGGACGATGCGGGACCTACCAAATGCCGTGAATACTCCCTGGGCGAGCGCAAGTGCCTGATGCCGTAATTAGTTCTCGCACTTGAACATGGCTATGTATGCCGGTGAGTATACATACCATCGCTAGGAAGATCAACCAGTCATCTGAGTAGATAGAATACCAGTCAGCCAGAGCTAGCCTTAGAAGGTATATACCGAGAGACTACTAACCCATCCCAAACCCTTTTGCCAGACGCCTGCTGTAAACTCGGAGCCCGCATACGGTCAACGACAAGGAGGGGAAAAACACAACAATGATAAACCCCAGGATCTGCAGTCCATTGTATGGATAAGAGCCATATATGCTTTCGTCGGGGATGACGACGAATGCGTCTGGGAGAAGCAGAGGCTTCCGTCCCTTGCTTGTCATGGCGATTGGCGTTGACAGCAGCCAATACACGCTGAACAAAAGCTAGTAAAGCACATCGCTTTCCGAGAACCGAGAAGCCCGGGTTGACTGGGGCTAGATAGTTATTCTCAGGTCAGGTACCTGCCCAGGGGCGTAGCCGGGTAAGTCAGAAAGACGGTCCTTTTGACCCTTGAACCCGCAATCCTACCTACCCAGGCCACCCAACCAATGTCAGTTCGGGGCTGGGTATCTTTCATGGGCTGAGCTTGCCGTTGAAAATGCCCTATTTCACGGCCCGGTGAACAACACGACCAATCACAGATCCCTCGGGAACGATATGGTAAGCTACCAAGCAAAGCGAACCATGGCTCCTGGTCCAGACTCTGATGACCGCTGATCCTCCCAGGCCTGGTGTGTACGGGGCATAGTGTGAAACGCAAAAACGCGGGAAGGGACGGAAAAGAGGCGCTGGTAAGGCTGGGCCCAGCCAAGCAAGTGCGGCGTAGATTTTCCTCCCTTATGGGACGACATCTAGCGACCAGGCACCCACAATCTAGGACTGCACCCTTCTCGAATGGATGCAGAGCCGGTCGGCATCATCCCAGCAGATAGAATCCGCCGACGATACGGACTACCGAAGTGGAATTGAAGACCTGATCTGTTGCGAGGTGACAGACTCATATACGTACTGACTAAAAGACACCCCACCGCATTTTTGGAACTCGCCGAGGTCATCCCAGAGCCCATCCCAAGGCCTCCCACTGTTGCCTCATCCCATGAATGTGCCGCCAAGAGGAGGCCCGATCAATGGCACAGCGACGCCAGCTTCCCATTCAGGAGACATTGTGCAACCCCCCAACTGCGATTACGCGAGAAAAAAGCCGTTAACATCCGGATCGGGGCATTTCTTTCCTCGTTGGAAGATGGGACGCCATCATACTCTAGGACGGTATGGTACAGTCCGCATCGCACCGTAAATGTAGGGCAGTCGTATCCTCAGATGGGGGTCAATACGCAATGACTACCGGAGTGATTTCTCTTTCCAAGTGGGTTGGTTGCCTTGATCCTACCGGTACGGGATTAGAGGGCGTACAGTAGACTACACGACGTAGTATCCAGGTCTTGATGTTCTCGGTCCGGAGCTCCACCTTCGCCCCGCTCCGTTCCGCCCCCGGTGTCCTGCATCGTCATTGTCGTTGAGAAAAACGGCTGATGCGAATCCGGTTCATTGAGACTGAAGCGCCGCCAACGAGTTTATTCTAGGGGGTGTCATGCGGCTGGAGCGACAACGCCTGCCTAGCTTGGTGCGATTGCCGGTGGTATTCATCAGTCATGTGCAAACCCTGCCAGCGAGAGCATGGCTTGAAGCAAAAGGGAGCAGCACAATGGGTCGATTCTGGAGAAGCGATGTGCTCACCCTCGCACCGGGACTTGGTTGCACGTGGCAGCTGTCAATGAAGGAGCGGAGCTGTGGAGATGGTTGGCGAGAGCTTCAGGCAAGCTCTGAGCTTATTTCCGGCGGTGCTGGTTTGGAGCTCACCATTGGCGGATCCCCCTAGATTTGTCGGCTCCAGCCATCTCCAGCTTTCCAGGGCCGAGCCGCTTCCGCCCGAAATTCCGTCTTTCGAACGCGTCCTTCCGGCGCGCGCGCACGTTGCACACCCTGTCATTCGGTCCTCGGGTGGAGTCCCCGTTTATGGGCTGACACGCTGCGCACGCGTAACTAACGCGACCACCCTCTCGGCTGCCCGGGCAATCGGCTTTTTTCTGACATGACGGGTTGGTGCATCATGTGTCTATCACGGGTTCTCACGATGCTATCTGCATTTTTGTTGAGAACCCTTGAGCAGACACTAATTGGGATTCATGCGGAGGTGTCTCTGGCTCAGCACAATGCTATTAAACTCGATTCTCTGCAGTTGGAAGGCACTCGACGCTGAGAGGGCTGGAGGGGCAGCTGTTAGCTCCTCTGGATCAGAAACTGTATGACCAGGGTGTTCAAGAAGGGGGTGGGATAGCCCTGTCTGATCCAGCCTATCGGGGCCGCTTGGGTCCTGAGGCTGATTCACGATTGGAGGGGTCTTTCGTCACTCTCATGTACGGCCAACGCACAACTTCGAGCTCCAAATTTGGCAGCTCTGTTCCCAGCCTCCTCACTTTTCGACGCTGCCATGCTGTCAGGCTCTTCTGCCATGGCGGCAATCGGACACCGGCGCTCCAACGGGCCTTCAAACACAGGCGGTCAGTCGAACTATGACCAGGACTCGCCGGTTGGAAATATTGCCGACGGGCTGCTCCCGAGATTTCTTCTCAGGTTGGGCGTCGTTGCATCAGAGACTGCCGTGCACCAACGGCAATGTCTGGCAGTGGCTTGCGATGTCGTCCCACGGAAGCCTGTCGCTGCTTCAGACGGGTTTAGGCCAACGCTTCGTATTGTTTTGCCTTTCCTCTTGTGCTGGGACGCTGCTGAAGTGCGGTTTTGTGCCTAGCTCACGTCGTGCCGCGAGGCGTCGGGCGGGAATATATCTGCTTGCAATCAGCCGCTGGCTGGCTCCACGAGACCATGTCGTCCGTAGACGCTTATTTAATGACAGGAGGACGCCTCGTAGACTTTCGGAAAGCGAGTCTTAGGAGAGTGCAGTGATCTGTTTGAGAGTTCTCTACGGTACCCAGCAAACCGATGGGCCCGTGCTAAGTGTGCCCATCCCTGCCCCCAACGGCACCGATGGCACTTTCCCCTGCGCAACTTCCTCTCAAAACCGCGTCCCAAGAACGACAGCGCTGACAGGAGCATTGTGTGACTCGATGGATTGACCGCGATCCGAGCCATTGGCGTGCGAGTATGCCCCGAGAGACATAATACAGCTTCGCTTTGGTCAAATTGTGGTTAGCTCGGCGGGACAGAGCACGGGAGGTGCCTAGGAGTCGGGAGTGACGCGGCGGTGAGGGTTGGTGTGAAGGGGGGCCGAGGGAAGGTGGCCGTCGGGCACCGAGGTCAACACCCACGACGAGCTCCTTTTTCAGGCGTCTGCGACGGCAACTCATCCAACTGCCTAGCCCGATTGTCGCCCGACACAATTCGAGAACGCGCCAGGCGCATCAATGACAAGCGACAAAGCGCGACAAGTCTTGTCGTCCTCGGTCTTGGTTTTGGCGTGCTGGACTGACGCTACAGCCCAATTGCCCTATCGGCGCCCGCCTGTTTTTTTGGGACTGGCTTTGAGAGGCCCAGCCACACTCTTTTTTTTACCAAACCGACCACCCCGTTTTCCTTTTCTGCGCAACGCTGTCCTCGACACTGCGCATCCTTGTTTAGGGGGCAGGCTTACCTTTTGCTTTCTACTGTTCATCTTAGGACCTGCGTTTCTGTTTTCCATGACGCATTGTTGATTCCACCAGGGAACCAAGTAAGTGCGACAGCAGCGGGCCAAACTGCATCCTCACCTCACCGCTCCACAAGCAGCACCTAACTTGCTCCTTGCAGCTACTCCGAAGCTTCAGAAAAGAACCCCAACCATTGTCACCACTGCAGTGGTGACCATTCACCTTGTCGGCCACACCAGTTCTCGCTGGTGGCGATTCCAGAGAAAGTGCTGCAAGACCACAGCCACCATCACCCCATAAAATCCCGACAACGCACGAAATATTACTTGCGCAGCGCCAGCAGCAGTCCACACTTCCTCGCCGACAAGACGATCGATCTTCCACGCCGTCTTCGCACAGAGTTCTCCGCCGAACGCCTCGCTTCCAAACTCCCAGCCCGCGCCCTGCAGAGCCACGACGTATTCACGTCGAGGCAGTCTCGGTCGGCATCCGCCCTGGGCCCCTCTTTGCAGCAGCTAGAGATCCTCTCCAGCCCGAGCAGGAGACCAAGCGAACATCACGACCTCGGCGCCAACTCTCACAAGACCTAAGTGACGATCTCGAGGACGAGGACGAGGAAGCTTCTACCCTTCCCCCGTCATATATCCTACAGAGGCTATCATCTTCTGCGAACCGATCCGGCCCCGATCCCCACCCGGTCGTTCGCATCTCCAAGCAGACAAAAAGCGCTATCCTCTGGGCTCTAGAGGAAGCACTAAGACAACCCAATCCTTTCTCTCCAGACATCGTCGAGGAGAACGCTTCAATGGCGGATCTCCTCGCCGGCAGCGGCGGCAGTGGCCCCGCGACGTCGAACGGTAACGGCGCATCTCCATCCCGACCTACCGCAGCTCCTACGCAGACCGGCTCTCCTCGACAGAATATCCGCGGTCCTAGAATGATCATGCAGGAGCGAGCGGAGCGTGAGGCGCGCCAGAGAGCAGAGAGGGAACAGATGGAGCGCATTCGAGCCGAAGAGGAGGCCCGATTGCTTGAAGAGACGAGACGGCGAGTGGCGGAACGAAGGGCTCAAGCAGCAGCAGCTGCTGCTGGCGCTGCAACAGTTAGCGGAGGTGGGGGAGGGGATACGCCTACAGACCCGGCGGCCCAACGAAGGCAACAACGCCAGGAGGCACAAGGGACACCGCGCATGTCGGCTTCGGCCTCGGCTCAGCAGCATGCAGCCCCTGCGGCTGCGCCCGCGCCTTTGCGGACAACCCGGGTGCCTACCTCGACGCAAGCTCCTCAAGGATTCTCTGCGGCACCTCAGCCTGGTGTCAGCGGTGGACCGTCGGCACAGCAAGTCGAACCCCCAGCGCAAAGTATTGGTGCGAACCGGGCTAAAAACTCCTTTCCCCACGCATTCGAACGCTGGGAGGCCCTCTCGGCACATTGGGAAGGCATGACCAGTTTCTGGATCCGAAAACTTCAGGAGAATACCGAAGAGCTGGATAGGAACCCGATATCTTCGCAGCTTTCGCGGCAAGTTAGTGATTTGTCAGCAGCAGGCGCCAATCTGTTCCACGCCGTGGTAGAGTTGCAGCGGCTTCGCGCAAGCTCTGAGCGGAAATTCCAACGATGGTTTTTCGAGACAAGGGCAGAACTAGAGCGCAACCAAGAGGTCGGCGCTGTGGTTGAAGGCCAGATGGAAGAGGAGCGTCAACGACGAACCGAAGCCGTTAGGGAAGCTGCCTATCACGAACGTGAGAATCAGAAGCTCCAGAAGCTGCTCGTCGAACAGCGGAAGGAGCTGCTGATTTCGAAGGAGGAGGCGCGCCGGGCATGGGAGGAACTGGGTCGCCGTGAACAGGAGGAGCGAGACCGCACCATATCCCTCCAGCAGGGTCAACCGACAATTGTTGGCGGAGTGCAAGTTGTTCCTATGACTCAAGGGGTCCCTAGCCGACACACAAGCACTCGCGAACAGCGCCCCCATGCTCAGGCCGCTGCTGACACCTCTGAGTATGTTGCGGCACAAAGCACGCACTACCCGGAATACAGCCAGGCCCCCGCCGCCCATCCGAGTTCCTCTGTAGGCGGTACCGACACTAGCGGACACTATCATCAACAGCCCGAGACGACCGGTCATGAGACGGCCAGCTACGGCGCAAACTCTGAGGCGGGTTATAGCGAAGGTGAGTACGTGATCGATGCACATGGCAACTTTGTGCGCGACGCACATGGCAACAGGATTCCCTTCCGCAGCCCCAACTCTCCACCGAGAGGAGTCCGTGGTTCTGATGGCCGCACAGAGGACTATGAGACACCAGTCTCACAACCAACCACAAGCTACCCGCCGTCGAGCTCCCAATACGCCGGGAACTATCCCAGCGGACCCGACTACTCCGGACAAGATTACGCGGCGCCTGGGTGGGAGCAAATGCCTAGACATCATCACCCCACCAGGCTCAGTGATGTCATCGAAGAAGATGATGAGCGCAGTCGTACATCTGCCAGTCAAGTTAGCCGCGCTGAACGTTAGGAAGCGGATGACGTGGATGACATACTTGCATCGCTGCGCCGATGCATTGCGAAACTGAATACCGATTTGTTGCTAGAGCACCCCAAACGACATGTGCGCTCGAAATCGCATAGTTGATGGATTATCAACCAATACTCCGAGCTGATGAAGCGAAAATGGGAGGAAAACAGGAGGCGGAACTACCGGACTCGGTCCACGAACTTGATTTCGGAATATTGGCGCATCTGCATATACACCATATCACAGCGGGCAATGGCGTTGCAACACTGGGTTGTGTTTCTTTCTCCGATATCGACACCATGCCTAGCGAGCTTCTGAAGTTGTGTCTTGGCAGCAAATTCTGCCAGATTTGAGAGCAATCTGTGCAAGTGCAACGCACATCGATATCAGCATTTTTCGTCTTCGGTGTGGCGTTTTCGTCGGATATGAGAGTAATGTGATGTTTGTGGGAGATAGATGTTGTTTGGTGATTTGTTGGCATCTGTCTTTGGTTGCACAAGATAAACAGACGAATGGAGTCTGAGACCGGTTTCTTATTGTAGGGGCTATACTTGCTATCGAGGGGTAGAGGCTGACTTTGAGTCAGATGCATGGGCGGAATGGGAATAATGTGATCAGCTCGATGTGAGCGATCTGTGATCGAATAATGCCGGCTTGGGCAAGACTGTTTGATGTTGCAGCAAAGGGGGTTGAGCTCTTGTCAGAAAGAGGTCGCGGATTTGGTGTGGAAAGAAGGAAGCCTCTCAAAAACGCATGCGGTCGGAAGGCGTCTTGTATTTGTAGGAGTATGGATGTCATTGAATCATGTGGCGCTACTTACGCCCTGGGATTATCTGTTTTAGCGGTCAGCTGCTCCATTCCAGTGTATGTCATGCTGTGACATAGGAAGAGTCCAAAGCAAGGAGTTTGAACCTTTGACTCGCTGAACCGAGGAATGGCCGGGAGTGAAGTTTGGCTTCTGGAAAGCTTCCTATTTGCTGCCATAGAATGCAAAAGGGGCGGCGTCGGCTGGGGGGACAGGGCTGGGTGGTGTGCAGCATTGAGCCCCCCGTGCCCCTAGTGACAGCGGGAAACCCCGCGTGCTTGGCCACGCCTGCCCTGGTCTGGGATCGTGATTTGCTGGCAACCTCCACCGATGCTTCCACCGCCTTCCGGAATCTCAACACCACGCTGTTTGGACCGCTTGCCGCTCAACTCACCTCGGGATGTGAAAAGTTTGAAGGAAGGGACTTAAGTTTTTTTTATTCTGCGTCAAAGCCGATTGGTGGTATAATTGGGAGAGAATGGTCGCGAATTGGTAAATTGAACTCACTCACCTCTTTCTTCATCAACTCAACTGTTTCTGCGAGCCACGATGCTGATCTTTCAATTTTTGCTTGTGCTGTATAGCTCGCTCAGAGGCGTGCGTGCTCTTGCTCAGCTTCCGCGTGTGGGAGGTGTGAAGACATCGCTTCTTGGACAAAGTTATCACCAGAGGCGGTTCAGGTCAACCGAGAAGAGGGATGCAGTTCCTTGGGGGAAGGGGGAGGCGCCGGACTTTGGGTTTGCGTTCGAGTGAGTACCTCTTTGGGGTTGTCGTGTTGTTTTGATCGCCCCCCGGCGATGGGGGCAGAAAGAGCGGAGCCTGACGCGCAGCTAGTATCGACGGGGTCCTTCTCCACGAGTCCAAGCCGATCCCGGGTGCTACCGAGGTGTTGAAGTATCTTGACAAAAACAAAATTCCTTTCATCTTGCTCACCAACGGCGGCGGTAAGCGCGAAGCGGACAGGGTTGCGGACTTGAGCCAGAAGCTGGACATTGACTTCTTGACGACGGACAACTTTGTCCAGTCGCATACCCCCTTCCGGGAGCTTGTCCACGGCCCTGAGGGCTTGGAGAACAAGACAATCCTTGTCACGGGTTCTAACTACGGGAAATGTCGTGATATTGCTAAAAGGTAGGTACCTAGCTGCTCTAACCCTGCGCTCCCTACCTATACAGTGTACGAAGGTATTAACCTCACTCGCTCAAGCTACGGCTTCAAGAACGTGATCACTCCTTCGGACATCCTCGCCGCACAGCCCCACGTCTTCCCCTTCCGCAACCTCAATGAGCTTCATTCTGAATACGAGCCCTTGCCCAAGGACCCCCACACCGGCGACAACCACACCGCCCCCATCCGCACAGGGCTCAAGGTGGACGCAATGTTTGTCTTTGACGATCCGCGAGACTGGGCCGTGGACATCCAAATCGTGATGGACCTCCTTCTCTCCCACCAAGGCCTTGTGGGAACCTTCTCCCAACGCAACAACGACACCACCCTCCCCAATAACGGCTGGCAGCAGGACGGCCAACCCACCCTCTACTTCAGCAACGGCGACATGATCTGGAGCTCAAAGTACCACCTCCCGCGCTTCGGGCAGGGCGCCTTCCAGGCGGCCCTTGTGGGCATCTGGCGGCGCACTACATACGGACAGGAACTGAAACGGATCGTCATCGGCAAGCCCGAGAGAGAGACGTACCGCTTTGCGGAGGGGGTGATGAATGAGCACCACCGTGTCATTCTAGTCAACGCAGACGCCCCCGAGCCGAAATCTGCCCTGCGCGCGGTGTACATGGTTGGGGATAACCCTGACAGTGATATTGCGGGGGCAAATAGCTTCAAGAGTGAGCTTGGGACAAAGTGGTACTCGGCCCTGGTGAAGACGGGGGTGTGGAGTGAGAAGATGCATGGGACGAGGGTGTTGACTGGGATGAAGAAGCCGACTGTTATTGTGGACGATGTGCGCGCAGCCGTGGCGTGGGCTTGTGGCGAGAATGGGTGGACTTTTGACTACTAGTGTTCCCTGTGAGTTGAGGGAAGGTGGTTGCGATGTGGCGGTGTATGATGGGAACGGGAGCTGGTGGGATGCGCGATTGTGTAGATTATCAGGGGGATAACGGCTAGCTTGCTTGGAGTTTTTCTCTACGCGTAGATATCCATCCAAGAACCTGTACGATACAAGAGTAGAAAGCATCTGGCCCGGTACACATTCAAGCAAACACCATCTTGGCAGGCAAACACCACAATTCTCAAGGACGTTCAATTGCGCGAGAACAGTGGTCTGTTGCACCGTATCAATCACCTACTTCCAACCTTCCATACACCCAGTCAAAGTCCAAACATGCAGTCAGCCCCCCTTTTTTTCCCTCTGGTGGGATGTTTCCCCCCCAACCCCAGGGTAATATGGCAAAAGTAGCGACCCGACTTTCAACAACAAGCCAATTAAGAATTGGAACGGTCTGGTGGTCTAGCGGTATGATTCTCGCTTAGGGTTCACCCTATGGCATGTATGCGAGAGGTCCCGGGTTCAATCCCCGGCCAGACCCATCTTTTTGCGCTTCTCTCCATCCTCTCTACAGAGGATTATCAGTTCAGATCTGATTTTCTTTCTTTTTGCCCCTGCCTTTTCCCAACGTTATTATTCATAATTACCTCGCCTCTCAGAGCTGCATTTTGGGATGGTAAAAAGTGACAAAGAGGCAACAGACAACGTACTCACTGCCTATCTGTTGCCCACCGATCTCCCTTGTCTGCCCTGCTTCACCTCTTGGTCAGAGGTCTAGGCCACGAGGCCAGAATGGAAAGGACAGGCAACGTCCCACGCTCTCGGTAGTCACTCGTGGTGGCGAGGACGTGTCCTGCATACAGCTTATTCTGCCATATTGTTTTGCGAGTCACGTTGAGCCGCGCATATCAAAGTCAATAAAATTTCAGGGGATGAATTTCACAGCCAAACTTTGGACCATGTGCCAGAGCTCACATTGCAACAGTTTAAACATCTCGGGTGGACCGGAAGCATTGTGCAAAAAGCAAACCGGTATCGGGTCAAGGTCGCCGTTCCGTTCATAATCGCCGGGCTCCAATATTGCCGACGAGAGCAACTGAACAGGAGTTAGTAAGTCATCGGCAGCTCAGTGTTGGGTATGCATAACACTCCCCGAGCCCGCCAGGTTCCTCTTCGGTATTCCTAGAATTCGGATTCTCGGTTACATTGTGCTCAGATGACAACATTCCTAGCTTATGGGTTTCGCCATCATGTCGTTGAGCCCTACAGAAATGGACACCTGACAGAATACTCCACATGGAGCCAAGGAACTTGACGCAACGAGGAAGTTTACCATCCTCGATGGAGTCTCGTTTGGCTGGGTACCCGGTGAAATCGATTGACCGAATAACCGACTGTCATCCACGCTCGGAAGGCTTTCCGGTCATTCGTCGCTGTTTATATTACCCCTTGCTGTCACCCGCAGCGATGTAGACGGCCGGGCGTGACTTAAAGTTGGGGGAAATAGATTGCACGCCACCCCAATCATGAAGTCTCGATCGACTCAAGCTTCTGCAGACAGAAGCATTCCCCATGAGGGAGGCGTTGAGCCCCGGACGCCGCATGCCAGACAGTGCGGCTCACCCGTGAAACACAGCATCCAATAAGGACACGATCTGGTTACGAAGCACGATGTGTGCTTCTCAAAGTCGATGTTGTTCGAGTTGCGAGAAGCATAATCGGGCCTGCTAATACTTAGCGAGACAGGCGAGACCTGGTCGCCGATACCTACAGCAGTGGTCGTACCGAGTTAATATATTCCTAAATAGCCGTGAGGAGGGCCAATTTATCGCTGCTATTTTGGTCGGCTGGTGTGCACGGCTGCTGGACCCGCTCCACCCCACAAAGGCCGAAACTTTATGGGGTTCCCCGGCCCGGAACTCTAGCTGACGAGCAGGTCCGACTCGGAGAGGGAGAATGTGGAGCTGAGTATGCAGGTCGACCCGGGCGGCGGCGAGGCGGGGTGGTGACCGTCCACTTACATCAGACCAGACGTTGGAACCCAAGAGAAAGTCATGTGCCGACCATACGTAATAGTCTGAAGAGCAACCCAGCTTTCCGGGAATCTGGGTTGCAGGTTCCATAGCGGCGTAGGACTCAATGATGCGACTCCGCGATACAGGCAGACGCACCAGAAGCCCGCAAAATGGCTCGAGGCGGTCGGTGGTGCGTGTTGAAAAGGGGCTCGAGAGACTGCCTCGCCGAAAGCAAGCGAGCACGGGTTATGAGGCTGTCTTTTGCGGCGAGGAACTTGGAATCGCCTCAGCGCCCCGCGGGGTTGGTCCTCTGGACACCGGGTTTCGACCGCCAGGAACTCTCGGGCCGAACCGATTTGTCGGTTCTATTTTTCACCTTGTGTGTTGGTTGACCGAGTCAGCCTGAAGGGCCTCAATGGATCAGAGTCTGGTCCCTCTGCATGCGGCTTGCTGGCTAAAGTGTCCAGAGCGAATACCTTCACAGGTGTTGGCAGGGGAAAGAGGAGCGAAAGTTCTCTTCTTGTGGCTGCTGGACATCAGCCAATGGGTTTTTGGCAGAGAAGTTCAGCTTGTCTCGGATCTCAGCGCCTTGCTGCTTGCGGCTGTTGATTTGCTTGCTGTGCCATCCCGCTCATCTGCCAGAAACTTATGTGAAAGCGTTAAGATGCGGCACGAACGGGCGTGGACGAAGTTTGGTTTGGTACTGGCAATCTGAAATGCCTTGCGAAATAATAATACTGATCCTGGGAAGGAACTGCTGTGCGGCTGCGGTCCAATCGAGGTTCCGAAGTGCCCACTTGTGGTAGGTAATTGCTGAGGACTGAGTTCCAGGAACGCCGCTTAGCAGCTATACAGAAGACACCCACCTGTTCATCACACTTGCCTAACGAGCACACAATCAGCCTTCGTTATGTCCCAGTTTACCAAGGCTGTTGCCACCTATCGACTTGAGAAAAGGGGGCCGAGCACGCTGTCAGTCTTTGAGCATGGAGATTCGCGCGGAGACTCCCTCCACTTTCACTCAAGTATTCCTTGGGTTGCCCCGGATGCAACGTTGTGAATCCCCCAAATCCAAGCATTGAAGGACGCTCCGCTTGCCGAGTCACCCAAACGAAAACGGAGGAGCCGGGAGGCTTGGCGAGCGCTCTGTTAGGCTTCCCGAGCTCCCGTCAAAATCCCCAACAAACTGCAAACTGCAGTGCGGAAAACATGCATCTTCGAGCCCAAACGTCGTGGCGATAGCAGCGGCCGAGAGAGACAACGATGGGACACGGTGCGGCGAAAGAAACTCATCGAGCCGATGTCGACAAGAATAAATAAGCACAGGGCCTCCGGATCTCGCAGAGGGGCTCCTGGGAGCAAAACATGAGGCGGAAGATAAGCACCCTCTGGTTCACCGATATTGCCGGCAGGCCAAAGCCCCACCGCCATTGGACGGCGATATTGCAATGCAGCAAAGTGGCAAGCTCTCCGTGTCTGCCCACCCTCGCCAACATGCCAGCATGGCCGGTTTGCAGGCTTTCCCGTTCACTGTCCTGGCAGCTGGTTCGGTCGGCATCTTCCTGCACCAACATGGACAGTGAGCCGGGGCATACCTTACGCCGCCAACCGTCAACATCGCTTCGGCGTCGTGCGGAAAGCACGTGGAACATCTGCCTCTGAATTACTGCCCCTGCCGGGACGGATACTTGCCTCTTGCACGTGGCTGGGTCTGTTCTCTGAGGCATTTCTTCTCGATGCAGGCGTTCAGGTACGAACCCTTCATTCCGGGACGATGGAGTCCAATGATTGCGGGCAGCGTCCGCGCGGGAATTGGGAGGACCACGGGCAAATGCACGCTACGCATCGCATCATTCGCAGGGGAGGGGGGCAGATCGAGAAGGGCTCTGCAACGGCGAGCATGGCCAGATCCCCAGGTCCTGGGGCGCGCGCAATGCTTGGCGCAGACTGGCTGAAGCCCCCGCTTCGAGATTTCCACGACCCCCTGTCCACTGGATGCGACTCGACCCATCGACCAGCCATCAGTCCGATTTAGGCAGGTGAGTGAGGCCTGGGGCTGCATCTTCCGCGATACCAGTGCTTCCAGAAATGGGCCCCTCCCTCATTTTCTCCCGCGACCACTAGCCCATGGGCACTGCCTTGCCCCATGTTGCCGAAGAACACAGAAAGCGTACTTGCCCGCCTCCCCTATCCTACTTCCTCCCGTCGCCCCCTTTCGCCGCCCCGTACTCTGCCCACGCACAACCACCCGAACTGCACACCACACTCCGCGTTTCTGTTCGTCGTCCCAGGGCCCAGCTGAGGCCGGCGCAAAGAGGCAGAGCACCACACGAGACAGCCATGTCCACGCTCGCTATATGATAATCGCTCCCCTGTCTTAACTTGCGCCCGCGCCCGCGCCCACACCCTGCTGCCAATCTCAGCGATCCTTTTTTTTAACCGAGTTCACTCCCACCAAGTGGCAGGTGAGAGTGTTTTCCTCAAGACTCGCTGCGCCGAGTGCACTGAGTGTCAGCCTCGCCAAACCGACTACCTGCCAACATGGTCTCGAGGTTGTTCCGTCGACGTCGAAACGACGAGGAGGGGATGCCGGATGGCGATAATGGATCGCTGGAGGGGAGGTTGGAATCTCTCAATTCGCTGAAGCACTTTGAGAAGATGCATCGCTTCGACCCGAACCTACCGTTGGACGAGCTGGACGAGGTGGAAATCGCACTGAACGACTCGAACATTGAGAGGGGCGCCGAGATTGATCGCATTCTGGCTGAGGACGATTCACCATATCCAGAAGTGAGCTATCCTCACAGCGCGCTGTGATCGAGTGACCGTAACTTACTCTCCTCCAGGTTCGAGCCTCGGTCCGGAATTTTGATGTCGACATGCCGGCGAACACGATACGAGCTTGGACGATAGGCATGCTGCTGTGCACGATCGGCTCAGCTGTCAACATGTTATTATCCCTCAGGAACCCGAGCGTCGTGATCACCACTTTCGTCGTCCAGCTCATCGCTTACCCCATCGGGCTGGGCTGGGATCTTATCTTCCCGGATCGAGTATTCAACGTGTTCGGCTTCAAGGTCAACTTCAAGCCAGGCCCGTTCAACTTCAAGGAGCATGTCATCATTGTGGTCATGTCAAATGTAGGCACAATGCTAGCGAACTGCAAGCTAAATTCGCTGACCCTCATTAGGCTGCTTACGGCGGTGGCGCTCTCTATGCGACTGATGTTATTATCGCGCAGAAGATGTGGTATAAGCAGGACTTTGGGTGGGTATGGCAATTATTGTTTGGTATTACGACACTTTGCACAGGCTACGGACTCGCCGGACTTGCAAGAAGATTCCTAGTTTGGCCGGCCGCTATGATCTGGCCTGCGAATCTGGTGAACGCTACTCTCTTCTACGCCCTCCACGATCACTCGCCCTCTGACCCCAGGAGGACGAACGGGTGGAAGATCGGCCGCTACAAGTGGTTCCTGATCGTGTTTGCTGCGTCCTTCTGCTGGTACTGGTTTCCTGGCTTCATATTCCAGGGACTGTCGTGGTTTTGCTGGCTCACCTGGATCTACCCCCAAAATGTCGTTGTCAACCAGCTTTTTGGTGGCAATTCCGGTTATGGCTTACTACCCATGACTCTAGTAAGTTTCTGGATACAAGTTTGTGGTTGTATTTGACTGCACTTACTAACTCTCGTAGGACTGGAGCATCATCTCGGGCTATCTCGGGTCTCCTCTCATTCCGCCTTTCCACGCCATTGCCAACACTCTCGGAGGTATCACGGTCTTCTTCGTTTGCTTCTCGATCGGACTCCATTATACCGGCACCTGGTACGCAGATTATCTGCCGATTCAAGCGCCACATGCCTTCGACAACATGGGCCAAATCTACAACGTGTCCCGCATCTTGGACGAAAACATGCATTTCGACGAGGCTAAATATCATGCGTACTCGCCACTGTATCTCCCAACCCAGTTTGCGCTCGCCTATGGGCTCGCATTTGCTGCGGTTGCGGCCGTCATCACCCACGTTGCACTTTATCACGGCCGAGAGATCTGGACGCAATGGAAGCTGGCCCGCACACAGGAGGATGACGTCCACATGCGGCTGATGAAGAAATACCGAGACGCCGAGGACTGGTGGTACATCGTCTTATTCGTCACCATGGTCGGCCTTTCCTTCGCTGTGGTTTGCGCATGGGAAACACACTTCCCCTGGTGGGCCTACGTCGTCTGCATGATACTCCCCATTGTATGGACAATTCCCGTGGGAATTGTGCAGGCCATCACCAACACTCAGCTCGGCTTGAACGTCCTCACGGAATTCATTGTCGGCTACATGCTACCTGGCCGTCCTCTCGCCATGATGATGTTCAAGAACTACGGCTATTTGTGCATGTCACAAGCGTTGTACTTCGTCCAGGACCTCAAACTCGGCCACTATATGAAGGTTCCACCACGCGTCATGTTCTGGTCCCAGCTGGTCGCGTCACTTTGGTCCGCGATTGTTCAGGTCGCAGTGATGAACTGGGCGTTAGCAAACATCCCTAATGTTTGCGATTCCGACCAGGTTCACCAGTGGAACTGCCCCAGCGCCAGGGTATTTTTTACGGCGTCGGTCATTTGGGGCGCCATTGGCCCAGCCCGCATGTTCTCGGGCCAGGCTATGTACGCTGCGCTCCAGTGGTTCTGGCTCGTTGGAGCTGTTGCGCCGATCCTGACCTGGTTCTTTGCGCGGCGGTTCCCGCGCTCTATCTGGCGATATGTCAACATGCCGCTGGTATTTGGAGGCTCGGGAATGATGCCTCCGGCAACTGTCATGATCTTTTACTGCTGGGGCATTGTCGGGACGGCATTCAACTTTTTCCTGCGGCGGCGCAAGCTTGGCTGGTGGCTGCAGTACAACTACATTACCTCTGCAGCGCTCGACACTGGCCTCATCGTATCGACGATGGTCATCCTTTTCGCCCTGTTCATGTCGAGCACGAAGGCGCCGGATTGGTTTGGCAACGTGGATGTTGCTATGACGATGGACGTGTTGGGCACAGCAGTCAAGACATCGCTGGGCGAAGATGAGACGTTTGGACCTACTTCTTGGCCATGAGGCGGAGAAATCTGGGAGTGTTTGGGCTTAGCAGGTGTTCAGGTGTTCGAATTTGGGTTTGATTTGCTGGAGTTCGAGGGCTAGGGGGTTTAATACGGTCCGTGGGCATCGTCCCCCCTTTAGGTTTTGGATTTACGGTTGGTACTGGATAACGGGCAAGGAGATGCTCAGGCGCAAAGCTTCATCTCATTGATGAAGAGCTGAACTGTATCAAGGGATGTGTTAAGTACACATATATGAGTGCTGATATCTGTCACGAGCGAATATATGGCATGCGGTAACGCACTAGTGTTGCTGAAGTCAATACAAATATCTCCAATTTTGACAAGCACGGATAGTGGAGTGTATAATATGATTGCTCACTTAGCGGAATCAAGCTATAGCTCCTTGTTGATGATCGGCATGAGGGGGAGACTTGAAGCATCTATGTGTCAGTCTCTCTACGCTCCACACACTGCGATTATTACATACATAACGAAAGGCTAGTTATGTGAGATCC
>Ga0247760_1000012_pt1 | contig 140742 bp, 187 predicted proteins | sample UWRJL171409R4_FD_179936 | JGI IMG/M metagenome (GOLD analysis project Ga0247760, IMG submission 179936) | Plant litter microbial communities from Arlington Agricultural Research Station in Wisconsin, United States - UWRJ-L171-409R-4 | ecosystem: Environmental > Terrestrial > Plant litter >...
ACTGCCTCGTGTTACTCCCGAAGGCGGTGCCACCTTCAATGGCTACTGTATCCCCGAGGGTGTAAGTCACTCCATCTAATTCCCAGATGGTCCCAATGGCTTTTTCTGACGCCCTTTTACTCCGTAGGCCGCTGTTTCGATGAGTTCGTGGATGATGCACCGCAACGAGGACGCTTTTCCGTCTCCTGATGTATCCTGCTCGATGGACGGACCCTGACGCCTTACGCGTCCGAGAGAAATGCCTTGTCAGTTTCAGCCGGGGTTCCCGCGCCTGCATTGGCCAGAACCTGGCGATGTGCGAGCTTTACGTCACACTTGGTACCTTGTTTCGCCGATTCGAGGATCTGAAGCCTTTCGATGTTGGGCCTGAGGATATGACTTATGGGGATTATTTCTCTGCGTTTCACCCCAAGGGAGCGAGGGCTTTCAGGGTGGTGATGACGGATACGACGACGGATCCCAACTCGTTCTCATGACTGGTAACTAGCGCTGAGCACATACAGATCGAATAAATCATCTTGAAATAGCGGCTATATAAGGAACTACCTAATGTCGGCTGGGTGCGGCTAGGTCGCCACTTAGAGATCAACCAGTACCTGCTCAATATCCCTGACGAAATGCCGCAAACTACCTACCTAGAGGTCCACACTTTATATTCCGACGTGGAACAGAGAAATCGTGAAAGGCAAACCAGTCAGAACAACAGCCAGCCCCCAAACCTGAAGACAATTCCAATAACAAAGATAACTGAAACAATTCAAAAACATACCAAATGTGGGTATGTAGCGCCGGAAACATTACTATAGCCTCTCCCCATTCCTCAACAATCACATTCAAACTCCTCCAACGCAGGGCGAGGAATCAGTTTCATGCGCGCCAGCTCGTGAAGTGTGTTGAAAATTGAGTGGTACGAGTCAACTGTCCCATGGAACCCAAACTGGCGTGCCTTGCGGACACTGCTTGTCATGGGGGCGTTTCCGATAACAGCAGAGTCCGAAAAGGAAAAGACCCGGGCGCGATAGCGGTCAGTGAAAGGGTCAAGGGCTAAACCGTGTTTCTGTGCCAGCTCTTTCCAGGCGGATTCTACTTCTGGCTGAAGTGACCACTCCAGCAGACTTCCGGTTGACCGAAACGTTGCCTGAGGCCCGTATCTGTGTCCGAGCGGTTAGCCCATGAAGCATCACTGTAGCTAACAGCGATGAAGTGGGGTATTATGGACATACCCTCTTGGTGTCGTTGCGTATGGTAGCGTCATTACCCTGTACTTGTCCTCCTCCAACTCGGGTGGGGTCCAGTCTACCTTGTACCATCGAGCCAGGTTCGGCCAGAGCCGGCCCCAGGTAAAGGATAGTCCGTCGTGGATGTTGAAGGCTTGATTCGCGGTCTTGTCGCTGAGCACCATCCACTCTTCGAAGTAGGCGTTCATCATGGCGGTACTCTGGACCTGCTCCCTGTCCCAGGCACTGAAGTCGCCGGGAAAACGGATCGGTTGCTCCAGATGAGCCTGTACCGCGGCGTATATCCCAAAGCCGACAAGATGGTTAAGAGAGCCGTCGGGGACGGCTCCGATGATGTAGGATGGACGAGCAACACCCCATGCCGCGCCCACTGACTTGCAGTAGGCGTGCAAGGCGTCTTCTTGCTCGTAGTAGAAGTTCCTACCCATTGTTACTCGAGGGTCGGTTTCGAAGGCGGGAAGTGGGGCAGGCCCCAGGTAAAAGCCATAATGCTTTGTGCCGGTTTGGAGAAGAAAGCGCCGGGGTGTGAGTGTTGTCTGCTTTAAAGCCGCGATAAAGTTGGCAAACATCGTGACTTTCTATCGGTCAGCATGTGCTCGTTTTGGGGCTCCTCGGCTGGGTTATGGGGTTGATGGACTAACCGTTCACAGTGGCGAGTTCGTCTGCGTTCGCCCACAAATCCAACACGTTGCCCTTAGGAGCTGGCTGTAGGTATGAGAAATAAAAGACCGAATCGCTATTCCTCGACGTCAGTATGCCCATGATAGTGCGGTAAGAGACATTGTAGGGGTGAGACTTACACGGTGGAAAGCTTTTCAGCCACACGGCGAGCAATCTCTGAGGGCTCAGCCAGTAGGTCCACCGCCAGATGTTCAACGTGGTCTGCATCGTCACCCAGGTCGGCGAAGAAGTTGGCAGGCGGAGACCGAGAGCTAAGGCAGACGACTTTCTTCCAGCGACGCGACGAGACCAAGACCCGCACCATGTGGTATCCGGAGAGACCCGTGCCTCCAGCAACAAGAGCCGTAAGTCCTTCGCGCTCGGGATTATCCGGATACAGCGGGAGGCCGTGATATATATCGACAGAGCGGACAAGTTGCGAGTCTGACGATGGGGACGGTGTACGGGGAGTTGTCAGCTCCGGGGCCACCTTGATTTGATATCGCTTGGCGGCGCTGCACCACTTGAGATGAGTGTCTGCCAACAACAAAATATGGCGTGCGACTGAAACGACCGCGATGAATGTCTCACGCGGTGCCGAACTGGCCGCAAGGCAAATTTCTCCCATGGAATCAAGAGACAGGGCAACACTTTTGTTGTGCTCATCAGCAACAAAGTTGGCATGATGGGATAGGGGGGCGTTGTCGGCCCTGCTGGACTCAACACCAGAGGCACGAAGCAAGACGATCACTGCGTTCAGCTGCTCCCCATCCATCAGGTCTCTCTCCAGCCCAATGAGATCATTCTGAAGTCCGGCGGCGCGTGAAACATCCAGCTGCAACTTGTCCCATATGGCGATGGATCTCCAGCTGTCATCGAGATACTCGCACTTGATGACTTCGAAAAAGGGATTGAGAGATATCGTTTTGCACCGGAATTTGATGTAATTTTCGAAGTTAGCAGGAATGACGCTACGCAGGAAGCGAGCCTCGTCCACATGAGCTCGAAGTACGACCGCAACGGCCTTGAAGAAGGCACGAGCACTGGCCTCGGTCAAGTGCTGCTGACAATGGTCCAGTAAAATTCGTGTAAGTGCTTGGATTCTGGTATCGCTGCTTCGTCTGGTGGTTGAGTTTGCGCTGCCTGGAGTTATTATGGAGGTGATTAGCTTGCTAACTCAGTGTGAAAACGTGGAGAACAAGCACAAAGTGTTCAGGGATGACACCTATACTAACCTTTGAGGGTGCGCCTCAGGCAGCTCAGGGCCTCAGTGAGCCGAGAGCGCTTCGATGAGTTCGTACACATCTCCTGGATAATAGCGACGCATTCAAGAAGAATATCTTCCCGCATTTTGGGCTTCAGTGTCTCCAGGATGTCGTCCATGGCACATGCAAATGATAGCCACGCCGCGAAGCAGGTGTAAAGACCTTCAGACCTGATGAAAGGGAAGAATGTGCTGATGGCGTCAACTTCACCTACGCAATTTTCGAAAAATATATCATCCTGTGCCTCATCAAGGTATATGCGAGTCCTGAAAGCGAGGTGGTTTGCGATGACTTTGCTGGTGTCCCATTCGCAAGGCTGCTGACCTTCTGATGTGCCAAGGGGTCCAAAGTTCGGAACGTCAAGCTTCCAAGCCGTTAGCATTCACGAGTGATAAGCATGACAAGATCCGATATCGTACCGAGAAGTTGATTCCACACTTCAGGTTGACGGCGACACTCCTTTTCCCCGGAAGTACATTGGCCTTGGGAGGCACAGTGTAGTCACAAAAGCCCTTGTTTGAAGACATGACGTCGCGACAATGAACCTTCTTGACGCGATGCGGTCGTGAAGACTGGTATTGACACTAATGATGGAACCCAAGAGGTTTAGGTCATTGATTGTCTTTGGAGCTGCGGGCAATGACGGAATGAGAGGTCAAAGATTGTTTTCTGCCGTGACTTATACTCCCTCATCCTCTTGGACCTCGACCCGCTACCTACGTATCAAGGCTTCGTAGAATTGCATAGCTTCGATAACCAAAAGCACCCCGACAGTGGAAGGTAACAAGACAGGAACGCCAGTGCGCATGTCTCAGAGCGGGTGGGGCGACACCAGCTGCTTCCTTCTGCTGATCACACCAAAGAACGACCTGTCATTCGCTCCCCGCCTGCATGCGCATGGATGGATAGTGTAAACACAATGGCCACTCTTGCATTCCAAGACACGGGATGTCGTTGATAGCTGAGGTGGAAAGTGCCCCTGGCTCCCACTTCCACCACTAGCCTTTCCCGTTCCAGGCTGATTCTATCACATCACCACCTGATCGCAAATTCCCGAGGTCTCATTCCTGTGCAGATCTTATGACAAAGGATGAGATGAGGTCTTTGGGAATTACTCCTGCTGACATGTTGGCACAAAAGAACCACCCGAACTTAGAGAGAAGGTCCACACTGGGTAATTTCATCGCCGAAGCGCAGCTTCCTTCGCAAGCGAGGCCAAAAGAGGGATACGTCAAAGGATAGTACTTATCTACGAGGCTCCTCTGCAGCCCAGCAATATTAGACTAGTCGAAAATCAAGAAACATCCGCAACCTGCTCAATAAGCCGACCTTGCGATGCAGAATGCAAGTTACGCATCTGGAAAGACGGCGTCTAAGTCGATCTGGTCTGAGAGCGCTAGGCCACACCCAAACAAAAAGTCCGGCAGCATACCTAGTCACAGAGGGATCATGGGTATCCCTGTAATGTTGCCTTGGGAAGAGAGTCGGTAGATCGGATCATTTGCCGGGCAATCTTATCTCGGTGTTGATACCATTGACCCCATGATCGACTTTGACGGCCGACACGATCAGCCCCGACAACCTTCGGAGACCCACCCCCACAGACCCCTGAACCGCGCCATAGAACAGTTGCGCGGACTTTATCGGCTATGGACCGGTGCCATCTCATAGTCGATGACGGCAACTTATCCCATCCGAAAATGCTCAAATCGCCCGGTGTGTACGTGATCAAAGTTCCCGCACGATCTCCTTTCATTTCTAAATCGGAAGTACTCCCACCACGCATGCCAGTTCCGTCGGTCAAAGGAGACACTGGCCTGACACATAAATGATGGCTCTCTCTGAGACTAGCACGATGTTCCTAGCCCTCCTGAGCGGCCTGATAGCACATCTCGCAGTGTTCCGCAGAGGAGAGTGGGATGCATCGTCACCGTCAATCCTCAAATTTTATTTCTTCTCCTTTATCTTGGTATCCTTTCCACTGCATGTTCGTGTCGGCATAGCAGTTTCGGGCATCCTCAAGCTCGCCAGCTGCCATGCCATCGGGCTGTTCACCAGCATCCTGGTCTACCGTGCCTGGTTCCACCGACTCTCAGCTTATCCCGGTCCGTTCCTAGCTCGACTCACAAATTTCTACATCACGACTCTGTCCATGAAAAAGCTTCATCTCTACGACGAGGTACAGAAGCTTCATGCCAGATTTGGCGACTATGTCCGTCTGGGGCCCAGGGAATTATCAATAACGGACCCGAAAGCCGTGCGGGCCATCTACGGCAGCCAGTCTGCAACCACCAAGGGCCCCTGGTACACACTCCTCGAACCACGGGTCCCTCTCTTCATGGCTCGCGACAAACAGGAGCATGCGAAGCGGAGAAGAGTTTGGGACCAAGGATTCAACACGAGTGGTAGGTGATCCGTACCTACTCAGGCGCTTCTGTTACATTTCAGCCAACTAATGTGGTGCACAGCGCTGGTGGACTACAATCCGCGCGTCACGAAGGCGATCGATCAGCTTCTCAGTGTCGTTCAGCGTCATCAGCTGTCAGGCCAGCCCATGGATGTTACCACGTGGTTTGGGTACTTTGTATTCGACGTCATGAGCGACCTCGCGTTCAATAAGTCATCCAACATGCTGGTTGATGGCAAGGAGGCCTACGTTTTCCAAACAATCCGCTTAGACATGTTCAACATCGCCTTGTTCACGCACCTACCTTGGCTTTTACCGTTCCTCAAACGAACACCGATCCTCAACCACAACTATCTCAAGTTCTGGAACTGGATACAGGCCCAGATTGACGAGCGAAGTCGGGTATGTGATCTGGATTTCCGCTTGTTCCTGACTCCTGAAATCTGTCTGACACACTTTCTGCAGAATGTGCCCAAAACACGCGACATCTTCTCATACATTCTCGACGCCTACAACCGCGGACCAAAGACGCAGCAAGACAAATGGAACCTACATGGCGATGCGCAGCTCATTGTCATCGCAGGGAGCGACAGTGTCGCTGCCGTCTTGACGCATGTTTTTTTCCACCTCGCGTATGACCCATTTCTTGCGGATGCTTTGCACGCTGCTTTTGATGCACTGTCGGAACTCTCAAACGAGAACCTCATGCAAGTTGCTCTGTTGGATGCAGTGATCAACGAGACCATGCGACTCCATCCGCCTGTGGCCTCCGGGACGCAGAGAGTTAGTCCGCCAGAGGGACTTTGGATCGGAGATGTACACATCCCCGGAGACGTTATCATCCAAGTAGTACGTCTGCAGCCCCTTTACACGTTCCAGCCTGTACTGACATGCACCCGAAAGCCATCATATACGGTGTTCCGAGGTGAATCAGTTCCACCTACCCCGTAATCTCAGGGAAGCAAGACTAACCCAACTTTCCTAAGACTCCCGTGCATTTGACCATCCCAATGAATTCATTCCTGAGCGGTGGACGACGCGCCCCGAGCTAGTCAAGGACAGATCTGTTTTCATCCCATTCAACATTGGTACCTACCTCTGCTTCCCTCCCCAACAAGTCGATCCGTGACCTTGAGATTAATGGTGATGTCCCTGCAGGTCCTTACGCGTGTGTCGGAAAACGACTAGCATTACTTGAAATCCGAAGGGTTGTTGCAGAGGTGGTGTCGAAATACCAAATCTCCCCTGCCATGGGGCACAGCAAAGAAGGGTTCCTGGAGGCAAAGCAGGATACCTTCACTACCGTCTCAGGTTCACTGCCACTCATCTTTACTCCCCGGGCGTGAAATGCAGCGCAGACCATGGGTACGACGCTGCGTGATGCACACAATCTTCAGTGTGCGTGGCTGCAGCTCGGCGTTCCCCTTGGCGGTCTTTTTGGGATGTAGTCCATAGGGTGTATATACATTTATGGACATATGCAGATAGGCAATCAATTGGTGACTCAAGTTTGGATCAAAAAACGCCTTGAAAGTTGGACTCTGCGGCTGAAAGACATCATCACTCCGTGCTAATCCGTCAAGTTGTAACCCCGCCCATCTCACAGCACTTCGCATGTGAAAGTTACACGACTTACCGACACCCGTATTGTTGCAAGGCCGGGACTCAGAAGGATGCCTCCGACCGATGCGCTGTTTTCTATCTTCTTGAACGTAACAGCCCGACAGTGTTAGACAGGTAGGGGCATGCAGTAAGAGAGGCGCAAGTGCATCCGTTCCAAGTTCAAACATAATGCGATTCAAATACGCCCTGAAATTGGTTCAATGTGTCTATGTTGCGGTGGCATTTTGTGCCCGATTGCCGGCTCCTCGACGAGTTGCGGTCACTCCAGCCTCTTGCCTCCAAACACGTATTCGTCCACCAGCCGTGCGGCTTCACGGGCAATGCCAAATGACAGCATGTACCCCCCAATCGTTGTCCCGTACGCGTGTACAATATTTTGGCCCCCAATTGTCTCCTTTTCTAACCTAACATTTGGCAGCCGAAGGGGACGGATCCCCGTCAAGTCTTCGAGAATGGTGTAATCGTCTGGGTTGCCGGACGGGAATTGCTCCGGAAGGCTCTCGTGCGCTCGGCGGATTAGCTACATAGTTTCGGTGTCAGTTTGTGGGATGTCCACCCGCAGATGGGAATGGCTGGGTGCTACTGACGTTGGAACGGACAGACTGTGAGCTTCGAACCTCGCTGCCCACTGGTTCCGAGATGCCCCCAATAACCGCAGTGCCATCATGTCTCCCGAATACATAGAGATACTCGTGATTGGCGCTGCGCCGAACAAACATGTCTTGGTACTCAGATTTGACTAATATCGTGTATGTTCGGTCGGTGAAAGAACAGCCGTCTTTCACATCGGTCAAGGTCTGCGAGGCAATTCCAGACGCGTTGATGAGGATGTCATGGCCCATGTCTGCGAGATCTCCCAGAGCCTGGACAGCGGGTATGCGCTGAAAGCGGACGCCAGAAGCCTCGAGTTGCCCCCGCATCCATGTCAGGAAAATGACAGGGTTGACAACCACGCTTTGATACTTGACCGCCACTCCACCCCCCTTGCTTGGAAACTCCTGGAAACCGGGCACGCGGTTGTAGCACCAGAGCTCTTTGGCGTCGGTGGGCCCGGCGTCATGGACGTCAGTAAGTTGACCGCATCGAGCACTTGATTCGGGATGAGCGGCAGCCAGCTTCTCGAAAAAAGCAAGCGTTTCCAGCTGCATCTGCTCCTCTCGTGGCGTCCCGCCAAGAGCCACCCATCCGGCGCAGGCCCACGGGCTCGCCCAGTCCTCTGACAGATCGTCACCGGGCAGGTCTCGCGCCACAATGGTAACCTCGTATCCCCTCGGCAACTGGCTGGCGACAGCCATGCCCGTGATCCTGTTGCGGTGAGCTGTCAGCCAATCCGCACTGGTGCAATAGCAATGCCGGCAGAATACTCACCCTGAGCCGAGGATGGTGACTTTGGTCATGGTGAGTGATTTATGGGGAGGCCCCGCTCCAGTTGTTCAAGGTTGCAGAAGGAGAAAGCGGGTGGTTGGTGAATAAGGGCTGTTGGCAGCGTTGGGTGACCGAGATGAGAAGGTGAAGTCTGGTGAACAGGGATGGAACCGCTGCTAATAAGTTCTATTTCGGAGTATTTGAACGATTTGTCTCTGTGCTGTCGATCTGGGCGGTTTTCCGATCCATTCCGCGATCGAATAGTGGTGTGATGGTTGCATGTGTGAGGTTGGGTGACTGAGACATGGCGATGCTGTTAGTGTGGTGCCGCCGGCCAATGCTTCGTTGTCTCGACTACTCCGAGGCTCAACTCCGAGCACCGAGATGCAGGGACTCAAACCGCGGCTGACAACGGCACAATTCCCTCGTTATATACATATCCACTCTCCCGGAACGCCATCCGTTCCCTGCGACGTCATTGTTCGCTACCTGCTCGGGTAGGGAGCTCCCGAGCTTGGGATCTTTGGCTGCAGCCCTTGGCGGGGGGCTAGCGCCGAGGTGCATACGTACCAACGAACTGCCAGCTTCTACGCGACAGGTACTTTTGAGTACCTGAACGCACCCCCCCTGCCCTGCGCACCCCGGACTGTCTAACCCGGTGTGCGTTGACGATATTCTAGCGCGTGAAGTTCGGCACCGCGATCCTTGTCCTTGCTCTCGAGGCCGCTTCCAACCAGGTTGATAGCCCCGACAAAAGTCTCCTAACTACCATCGTCGGCCGGCTGGATGTAGACTAGGGGGTTGAACATTGCGATGTCCGAGCCTACGAAGATTCGAGGAAACGCCGGGATCAACTGCGACGCAAACTAATGAGGTAATAGAATTGGAAATCTTCTGACTAAGACACTCTATCCTCCTTCTAGTTGGCCTTTCTGCCAGTGCCCCCGTGTGAGTGAAATATGAATCCTTCATCCGGCAATCCGTCCGCAGTCAATAGTTGCAACCCTGCAGTCCTTTCCAAATGCAGTCATGGCTGAGCCGTGCCTTGATTATCCCACAGGATGTACGGCCCCACACAGCATGCTGGCGCTTGGAGTATGCATGATCTGACCGGCTCGTGTTGTGAAGTTTCTCTAGTTGCGGCATCATCCCCGCCGGGGGTCAGTTGATAACGAGTTGCTCGCTTCATTGGGCCGCCTCTGCCTTCTCGAGCTCGAGGATCTTCTTGGCCGTGTCAGCCATTGTCTCCTCGATGCTGCGGAACTTCAAGCCGATGACGGCGTTATCGGCGTCGGCGTCAAACTGCCCAAAGAAAACGTTGGCATCCTCCCCGCTGTCAGCTGAGACACGACCGGCCAGCTCGGGGATCTTGGCGAGACCGTGGGCAAGCATGGTGAAGGTCATCGGTTTGCAGTTGATAAGCAGCCGGCGGTTGGCGGCCGCGGGGGTGGTGAGCGCTTTGACGTGGGCATCGGCCAGGTCACGCGCATCAACAGACGAGGGGAATGCTGTGGGTGGGACTATGGGGTTGGACCCGTTGAAGAGGCTGTAGACCAGGCCAACGCTGAAGTTGAGGCTCTTGACACTCTTCACCGGTTGTAGAGGCGGGCCAAAGATCAAACCGGGAAGAAAGACAGTCACCGAGAAGGACGGCTTCTCCGTCTTGACAAAGTCCCAGATTGCCAGCTCGCCCTCCTTCTTGGCGCTGCAGTAGGAAATGAAGGCGTTGTTCGCCTCGCGCGCCTCCTCCTGGGTGATTGGGAGCCATGTGTCGCTTGTGATGGTGCCCGAGGAGCGGAGGGCATCAGGGGCACCTGTCGTGACCGCATTCACGGAACCCGTCACAACAACCGACTTAAGTGCTGGTGCGTTTCGCTGCGCCGATCGGAGGAGCGCCAAGTTGCTAGAAAGTTGATCACAGTCAGGACTCGCCATATCGGGAAGACGAGAAGCGGCCGGCACTTACCCATCCACAGACGGCTTCAGAAAGTCGCGGTCATAGTCCGTATGTGCGGGATTGTCCAACAAGGGGGCCGCAACGTGAACGATCTGCCAGCATCGGGTCAGCACGCTGAAGATAATTTCATGGTGTGGCAGAACGCTGAGCACATACATAATTGAACGAGTACTGCTTGAAGAGAGTGTCCCAGCTCGCCTCTTCAGCGTAGTCGCTGACCAGAGCGAGCTCGAGGTTCTCCTTCCACTCGGGATGGAGCGCGTAGATCTGGCCAATCAGGGCTTCACGCCGAACTGTCCCGACGACTTGGTGACCCGCGGCGAGAAGTGAGTTGATGACGTGCGCCCCCACGAAGGAGTTGGCACCTGTGAGAAGGGTCCGCGGCATGATGTGCTGTTTTGTGGTAAAAGGGGGTTTGATTTGCGTGTTGACGGGCTTGGAGTGTATTGAGTGTTGTTGACCAGTGATATGTTCTGAAAATGCTGTAGGGCGCAGGCATCTGGGCTTCTCTGCTGCTGAAGTGCGAGCGGGCTTGGCGCGTTTTATGCTCTGCCAGACGGGCCATCACGACTGGGTATCCATGCCTCAGCGTCAGGGCTCCTCAGCCCTCCAGTCCACACCCAACCCATGATGCGTGATACGCTTTTGCCGACAGCAGTTGAAAGCAGCCGGCTCTGACAAACAATCGGTGCTGACTGATCATGGCGGGTTCCGACATTGCGGCTGCAAACGACCGCTGAAAGCTTAGCGCGCTTGGCGATTAGTGATGACCCGCGCATCCAAATCCCCTCGGTTTAATGCATCTTGTCCAATGATAACCCGTCCCGAGACCGCACGTGATCCGAAATGTCGGGATCAAACAGCATTCCATGACATAACAGCTAAGGTAACCTTTCTATGCATGCAAGTCCTTGCGATAGGGTCTATTTCCAATGATTAGCATAAATCTTGGAAGGAGAGTTGTTTTGACCGCAGATGCGGAATGGTACCGTGAGGGGTGATGTCTAATTGCTGACAGATCACACCGAGACACGTGTGTTCCGAGCTGCACGTCTTATCAACGGCTTCCATCAGACGGCTTGCCCACCGCTTGCGCTCAGACTTTCGGGAGGTGCTGGGGGATCCGAAAGTCGGCAGCTTCATTACCCGACCGACAGATACCACGATGTGTAAGCGGCCATCCGTCGAGGGCATTGTTGAGCTGGGGCAGCTGGTCGGTACGCCCGTACTTCGTAGATCCTTCGTTTGTGGTCGCCCATCACCTCGCGCCGGCTCAAGAATGCTCTAGTGGGGAAGACCCGCCTCCACTTCGGATCTCGGAAGCGAGAGCGGCCAATCAAGGGGCATTCGCCTACGTCCGTGCATCTCGATCCCTGATAAGATAAGGCCGCCAAAGCAGTTTCTCGGCGAAAACACCCACTGCTGCTTGCACCACCCGTCAACAACAAAGCGTCGACATCCAGCACTTTTCTCTCCCATCTCAACAACACATCGAAGGACGACCTCTGCTGCGCCTGCGCTGGGAACCCCACCGAGGCGGACAACCGTGCAATGCTAAATGGATCCATTGTGTGGGCAGTCTGCTGATTGGCTAGCTCGGAAGCCGCCGAGTCCAGGCAGACATGCAGCGACTGTGATACATGTTTTGCTGCGGCGCACCTGCTTCGCGACATAGAGCGGTGCTACTGCCACCACTCATCTTTGCGCCAAAACACGCACAAGTCTCCGTTCGCCCAGCGCAATACCCGACGCAATGCACAAGATGGCGGCTTCCGGGACCGAAGCAGAGGATGTGCTGCAGGACGGTGACATTGTGCAGGCTGTGTACAAGTCCCGCGACGTCCCCATCCCTGACGACTTCCTCAACACCGACCCCTCCGACGCCCGCCCCATCGTCGCCAACGATATTGACTGGCTGAAGACCGACCTGCCCGAAAACGAAGGCCGCTATGCCACCGTGTTGGACAACGTCTTGAGTCCCTCTGAGTGCGATACGCTCCTGCGAATGGCCGAGGACAGCGTTGACGACCGGGGGAAATCCGGCAACCGAACCTGGGCCCCCGCCCTAGTTAATATCGGTGGCGGCTGGGAAGCGCTCAAAAAGGGATACAGAGACAGCGACCGCATCGTCTGGGATAACCAGGCCGTCATGGACAGGCTGTGGGCGCGGTGCGCCCGCGTCGACGGGCTTCTGGAGAGACTAGCGACTGTGCAGGAACCGCCATCCCAACGCATGAGGATGAGGGGGTCAAAGGGAAATACATGGGAGTTTGAGCGTCTCAACGAGCGCATGCGCTTTCTTAAGTACGGGGCCGGTCAGTTCTTCAGGCGTAAGTCAGCACACTCTTCCAGTTATTCCCAACAGACACCTAACCCACCATTCCTAACAGCCCATTGCGACGGAGCGTTCTCCCAAGAAGTGGATGGCAAAGTTCTGAGGACCTTCTATACCCTCCATCTGTATCTGAATGACGCCGAGGCCGAGGCCGAGATCCAACCCTCCTCGAGCGATGCTACAAGTCAAACACCGAGTTTGGTGGGAGGCGCAACATCCTTCCTTTCATATGACCACGACGTACGCCGAGTTGACGTCAATCCCAAAGCGGGGCGGGTACTTATTTTCCAGCATGACGGACTTTATCATTCGGGCGATGATGTTGTTCAGGGAGTGAAGTATACGATGAGGACTGACGCCCTTTTCAGATTGGTCAAGGAGTAGTGGACCTGTGATGGCGTCATCTGGGGGATGTAACCTCCAGCCACCAACACCCTCAGCCATGGTCATCCAGTTTTTCCTGTGTATGCCGGCGTGGACATGTGATCCGACCTGCTTGTTTCTTTCTTGAACCCGTTCTTCCAAACACCTGTGAATGCCCGTAACCTTGTATACCTTGACTCATTTTCCATTTAACAGCATCCCCAGAGACAGGAACTGCCCCTTGACTGCACTTCGCACATAGGCTCTTCGCTGTAGAAGCACCAGACTTACGCAACTCACATTCCTGAACGGCCCAGCCCAGGACATGTGGACTGGAGAGCGTTATGTTCAGCCCCCAATCAGTGAGTCGTACAGTTTGTGCCGTGAAACATCATATTGCGCGAGTGAGCGGGGCCAAACACACCACTGTGGGCGCTCTGATATCCAGACAGGACCAACAGCTTTGTGAAGGGGAGCATCCCGTTGCAGATGCGCATAAATTCGGGTGTTGTTCTCGGAACCACAACATCAGCGTACCATCCACCCCCGCAACGAATGACCAGGTTACCCCAGACGTGTGCCGGCCACCCGAGCACCTTCCATAAGAAGACAAATCCAAAAACAGGGAGTACGGCACACGAGAATCACAGACATGCGAACACTTGAGGGCACCCATGGCCCCTGTTGGAGTCAGCCAGCGGACTCGCTCCCCCCTTTCCCCCGCCTTTCCACTGGACAGTGTAGTTGAACCCTGTCCAGCATCACCCGCAATATCACCCCCGTCGATCGTCCGATCCTATATTGCATTGGACCAACTAATACTGGGATCATTGCGAATAACTCTCGCCATCAGAAGTGTTTGACTCCCGCGGCTGGCATGGTGTATGAGAGGTTCCTTTTGCCTTCAAGATGTAGGCTACTTTGGGAGGCTAGGAACACTACCTTGCCCCTGGCAATGCACCAACTCCTGTTATCATGTGAAAATAGAACACAAGGGGAGAAACACAGCCCCGTCACGCAGTGCCTGGTCGAGCAATGATGGTTGTTGGGAAACAAAGTAGACAGGCTTTCAGATAACTTGAACTTATATACAACTAAACTGCTCCGCACTGCTGCAGCTTTCAAGATGAGATGATGAAACATAAACCGATGCGTTGCCTGACACTCAATACTCTCCATACCACCCCGTTCCGTATTCCATCTTAGCCGGTGTACTTCAGCACATAAGTGCCACGCTCGATGCTGTTGAGCAGGATGTGACCAGAAGCGAAGTAGGGATAGACACTCCAGGTACCGACGAACTCGGCCTCCCCGCCCACACTGTCATCATCGGGGTGGCAGTCGAAGAAGCCCACCTCGTTGATTCCCTTTCCGGTGGGATCAGTCTTGAGGGATCGCACATCGATGATACGAAGACCCGATCCGTAGTTCGCCTGGTAAGAAAGACCCTTGTGGACGTATTGGTTGTGGTCAATAGCCTTTGCTGGGCTCTGGTAGTTTCCGGTGAAAATCGGCTTCGTCAGGCTGGTGATGTCGACGATGTACGTGGTGGTGCGCTGGTTGATGGCCGGCCCCTGCTTGTTCTGCTCGTCCAGCTCGTCGTCAAGAAGCAGGAAGCGCATCTCATCATCAGCCAGCCAACCCTGGTGGGTATATGTGGATCCAGAGTAGCTGGTGCTGCTGAGGGTCACGGGCTTGGCCTTGTCGGTGACATCTGCAATGTCCAAGGTATCCTCATTGTAGTTGAAGCAGATCTCGCGGCCGGTGTAGCGGCTGTCGGGGCCGCGATAGATGACACACTGCGCGTCATGGACGTAACCGCCAGCCGAAAGACAGCCAGGGGACTTCGGGCTCGCCGGGTTGGAGACGTCGATCATGAAAAGACCGCCCTTGCATCCGGCGCTGGTTCCCGTGCCGACGGCGTAGATCATGTTCTTCTCGGCGTGAGCAACAATGTTGTGCGAGTTTCCGAACCCCTTGAAGTGGGCCGTCAGGTCCGACGAGATGCTGAAGGTCTTGGGCGAGCTGGAGTTGAGAGTAAGAAGCTTCTTCATGTCAAAGATTTGAAGCCCGTGGTTGCTGGCCTCGGATCCAATGTAGACGTAGTCACCAATGACTTTCATGTCTCTCCAGCTGGATGACGACGTTTGGGTAGGGAGACGCCCAAGATACACAAGCGAACCGTTGCTCAGGACCTCGACAAAGGCAGTTCCGTCTGTCTGGCCAACAGCACCAAACTCACGACCAATGGATGAAGTCCAGCCCCCTGATGTGTATCGTTAGATTCGCCCATCTCCGTGGGTCAAGCGTGATAAAACATACAGATATCGTTGCCCTTCCTTGTTGAAGAGCCCATGTCTTGGTGGCGCAGGAAAGAGATCAGATCAACCTTGTTACACGAGTACTCTCCGGCCTTGCCGTTCACACAGGCAGTTGATGCTCGGAGCGTTTCATAGCGGTTGATGTCATAGGCTCCAGCCTCCTGGAGTTTCGACCAGGAAGCAAGTTTCAACTCCTTGAGGACAGCCATCGATTCGGCTGTTGCCTGCCCGGCGAGGGCGGCAAGGGCAATAGCGCTCAGCTTCATTGTGAGAGGGTCTGGGGCTACTGAAGTTGAGGAATGCTAGTATTGGAGGAATACGATGTATTGGACCTCCTCGGGTGAGTGCCTGAGAAAGATGTATCGACAGTATCACAAGTCAGACCTGGAAGAGGAGACCATCTATCTATACACACGGAAGACTTCCAAGATGTCCCTCACCAAGGCACCGAACACAACGAGCGTGTGTCCCTCTCACCAGTGTCCCATGGTGTCCACCCACAGTCGAGTGCTAGTGTCCACTGCCTGGGTGTCAGAATCGGAGTCCATCGTGAAATTGGAAGGTTGAACGATTCAAAGGCCCCTCAGATACGAGCAGGGTGAGTGCCAGTGCATGCAAAACAGAGACTCAAGTAAGAAGGCCGTCGACAGCCCGGATCATAGGGTAGCACTGGATGCGGACCGTCTCGGCATTGAGCATCCGATGTGATTTAAATTGCCGCCAAGATCGCTTGAGATAAGCGATCACACGAAAGAAGACTGATCACATGGTTCACTCGAGTCGGCCTCCTTCCGCTCTGGGAGTCTGGGCATGCTCGGATCACTTTCATTCATGGCACATGCCTGGGGGAGTGCCACCAAGTCGGCAGGTGAAATTAGCTGGCCAACGAGGAGAGGGATTTTACAAAACAAATACCGAGGTGGCGTAGATCTGATTGAAGATTCTGTTTATTAATCTCCGTATGGCTGTGTTTTGTCACAATTGGCCGCGACACAGGGTATTGTCCTTCTCGAACAGTTTGTCTTTAACAAAATCGCACATAGATTTAAGGTACCATACATCCCTCGCTTCAAGTCTGATCACTGACTATCAACTCACCCTGAACTCGCATTTTTATGTCGGCTTCCTTCCGTCGAGTAGTAGTCACGGTGGTTAGACCGGGATATGCATCGCCTTTTTCTCTCCGAATTAACCTTCTCGAAAGGCAGCTCAGCCCTTTCGCTGATACCGTCAGGGATCTCCTCCTTGCACATCGGCACGTTATCTTGGGTCTTCAGCATCGCAAAGAATTTGCAGATTAGAAGTATGTGACACGGATGGCTAAGCCGGCCCAGTAGGTGAGCTGGTAGATTCGGATCCATCCCCCGGCTACAGGCCCAGTGTGAAGGCGGCAACAAACACGGGCACGACCCCGCCTCGCTCAAATTTTTCCCGTGCATGATGCCCATCATCGGCAGGACCGAGACGGAGGCTAGGGTTCAGAAGTATGAGCGCTCCATGGCTAACGCCGACCCTTTCGCCGGCCTCGCCCAGTTCTCGGGCTCCACGGGCATCGACCTCTCGCGCTTCCCACTCGACAAGCCCATGGATCTCAGCAGCTTTGCGCAGGCCAATGCCGTCCAGGCTGTTCTCCGCGGGCTTGAAGCAGCCTAGACCGAGGCCGCTGCCCCGTGGACACCGCGTCGCCTGGGCATGCGCATGGCCCCGGGTGGTCTGCACCCCTCACCCGCCGGCACGCCTAAGCAGGTGGCTGATGTCTTTCAACAGTGGGTTGAGGAAGCCGACGTCGACGGTTTTAAGTGGGGGACAGAGAAGGCCATGAATGTAGATAGGGTGCCTGTCGAGCCCGTATCTGACGTGCCTGTTGTCCTCGCACGACCCTTGACATTGAGAGCAGCGTCTGGACAGCGAACTGGCCTGTGACTGCCAAGCCGCCCCAAACCAGCATGCATTACCTTCCAGTCTGCTCCGGTCCGCTGTCTTGCTGTCTCGGGGGGTGCATTAGGACCCCCAACCAACGCCATAGAGCCATCGCCGCCGTCAAGCCCCCCAACCCCAAGGTAGCTCGCGGCTGTGAAGTCCAAGTTGCCTGGGATCAAGCCCACAGTGTGCTGGGGGACCACGACGAGTTCTTGGAAGCAACCAGCTCTTCTGTCCTTGTAATACGTGCCTATTTCATGTGTTGTTAGTTGCTGACATGAATCCAATATACTCGACCATGCCAGCCATCTCTCGACCTGTGAGATCCACGGGAGCTCGGGCAGACAAAGGTTGTATTGACTGACTTCCAATCGATCATTAAGGTTTGGTTAAGTCCCGCAGCGCAGTTTCAAATCATTACCTCGTTTGGTGCCAGTTCTTGAGGGACTTTCCTGTCGTCCACCAGCTTGTAGCTTCGGACTTGGGTGACGACAAGAGCTGTCTGGCACTGCGCAAACTTCGACACCCGGGTCTCCCCTTTGAGCGGCCAGTGGGGGATTGGTACCTACTCTGCCAACCATCTTTCGTGACGTCGAGTGTAGAGGGTTGACAGGGTGATACCAAAACTGGCTCGTCGAGATAGGTGTAAATGTAAGTCTACGGTTGGAGTTTGAGCGTGGCCATCTCGAAGAGTCTGAGCTTCAATACGAAAATCGATGGAAAAGGATATGGCCGAGCAAGGATGGTGCAGGTATGTCTCTCATCTGTATCAAGCGACCTTGTTGTTTTCGTATTTATTCCAACGTGCTTGTGACCTAGTTTCCCAACACTTTGCTGGGAGTCGCATGATACAGCGGATGGCCTCACTTAGCCGTTCCGACGCATCACACCCCGAGAAGCCCCATTTCCGGTGTCAGGGGCTTTCTCCCGGCGGAAGGACCCTCACTCCCGTCTGTGATGTAATTATTTGCGCTGGCATTTTTGGTTTTGTGACTTTCATTTCAAACATTGCCAGACTTCATATGGGACTTCATATGGAACTTCATATCGAACTCGCATTGCAGTCGAGAGCACTTTTCACCGCAACTTCCCCGTAGGCCGTAATGAGCTATCTCCTCAGGGGTTGGCAAGATCTTGAGAACATGACGCTCAAGTACGAGGACACGGTGAAGGAACCATTCCGAAAATAACGAGGAGTTCCCATTGTCTCATCGTTTTATTGTTGCTTTCTGTTCGTACAGCTAGTGCATCCTCCTCACGGGCGCCCACCAGAACTCAAGCAGTTGGGGTGTTAGGATCCTGCATAAACTTGATGTTCACAGTTTCGCACCCCGTGCCGGGAAACGGCAGGGCATTCCCTCCACCCAAGATATGCCCAAAGAAGTCAAGAGACCGCTGACGGCCATTCGTGAGCTCGTCGTTGTGCCCGCCCCAGGAATTGCGATGATACAAGATGTTGGACCCCTTGTCGCAAAACTTGTTCACCACAGCGTCCGTCTCTTCGATCGGTGTCATGTCATCGTCGATGGCGTGGTACATGAAGATGGGCGTGTTGGGGATGCCGAAGACGCCCAGAGTGCCCTCCCGGAGAAACATGTCGACGATGTGCGGGACGAGCAGGTCGGCCTGGCCGCCGATGAAATACTGGAATACGTCGACGTACGAATAGTACAGCAGGGACTGCCAACCGCTCATGTAGCTCGCCCAAAAGAACTCGGTGGCGTTGTACGGCCCCGAGGGGTTCAGTCGGCTGACGATGTACTTTCTCTCCTCCGGGTACTGGCTGGTGACGCCAATGATGCCTTGGATGAGGAGTCCCGATACCTGAGTTCTGGTGATCATGGGGCCAGATGTGGTCATACTGGGTGTCAGACCTCCGATGGCTGCTCCGGCAAGCTTCAGCTCCGGCGCGTACTTTGGCGCAAATTCGACGGCCGCCTCGGTAGCTGAAGCGCCATTGCTGTATCCCCACAGGCCAACGCGGGCATCATGGACGCCAAACTCGGTGGCTACTGCAGTCAACACGGCCCGGATCGAGTCGATGGTGATGTACCCGGCAACGATACTGGCGCCGTACGAGGCGAGCGGGCCCTCGTAGTCTGGGACCGACACCCACCAGCCTCGGCCGAGAGCTTGTCCGATTTCTCCGTATGGCTCGCCAAATTGTAACCCAAAGCTCGGACTTGCGTCAAGACAAGACGTGTCGTAAGGAAGTTGATACGAAACGATGCCTTGGGAGCAGTTGCTGCTAGTATTCAGCGCTGCATCACATTGCGAGTGAGTCGGTATGAAGACGGTCGTGACTGCCCATGTCGCATTCTCCAAGCTGTTTGTTGAGCGGAACAGCACCTGGAACACGTCCTTCGCATTGGCGATAGGGAGTGCTGTCACGTTGTATGCGCGTTTTCGGACCCGGAGAACCGTGCCTGGCTTTGTATCTTCCCAGCCATCAGGGGCCCTGTACCAGCTGTCGTTGGATGGGAGACGGAGATAGTTCCCAGCGTTGTCGTCAGCCTGGGAAATGGCCGTGTGTTTCAGGGCAAATTTCCAGATCGCTTCCACGCCAGAGAGGTGGGCCGTCCAGAGCAGAAGCAGCTTGAGACGCATCGTCTGATAATTACCGCGGAATGGCAGCGCTGAGATCATACGGCCGCTTTGCAACGCTTCGTGTAAGTCTTATGTGTGCCGTTTTCACATACCTTCCATGCTTCACAATTGGCCTTGGTGGCGATTTACTGGCTATTGCCCGGTAACGTTACGGGTGAATGCCAGTCGCTCGGATCAAGCCACTCTCGGAGAAGTTTCCGAGCTTGCACTCTATATGCTGAGTATCTGAGGTACGTAGAATATGAGTTTACCCGGCGTCACTTTCTCACTTCTAGAAGCTTTGGTTGCATTGGTCTATTTTAACGAGCATGCAAGGGGGGTGGGAGTGAGGGACCCCCTGAGTATGTCAGTTCGACTGCAGCACCGGTTGTCAGGAATGAGAGCACCAAGCCCGTATGGTACACACATTCATTGCCTCGTGATGCTTGTGAGGAGCAAAAGCCGGTGGGGGAAGCCGGTGTGGGGGGAGGGGGGGTGATAAAACCGTGCGACTTGTAACAGCGGCTCCCCCAAATGCTCCAGCGTTTTTCGCACACGTCAGACTAATTTGTCCTAAGTGCCTAGGTATCCAACCATGGTAGGCCCGATGGTGGCGCGTTCTCTTTATTTCCAGATCCGGGATCTTGGAAAAGGATCATTGCACTGACAGTGGAATGCAGATCAAAACCCGCATTACCATGCTATCTCTGCTGCCTGCCTGGATGGGAAGACACAGTTTTAGCCGACTGGCAGGGTAAAACTGCCTCCAGGTTGTATGGGCTTAGATGAACCATCACGGTGTGCTGAGAGGAGACCGCCGCAGCGCAGTAGCCAGCCACGGGTGTACACTCTCCTGCTCTTGGTCTGAGCCAAGGCGGCTTAAAGTAAGGTACAGCCGTCAACAGAAGCACACTCCAAGGCGCAGGTCTAGACTCCTCTCGGGGCAGCGTCGGTAGCGAGCCAAGACATACCTTCTTTACTCCCGCCACTGACTGCCGTCTTCATCGGACGTCATGTTAGCCGGAGCCAATAGGGTGTGTTTGCCTTATAACCCAAGCCCGCAGCCACTTTTTGAATGGAGATAACGGGGCAAACACCATTATAAACCCTCCGATTGATTGGATAGAATGGTGGGTAACAATGAAGCAGAAAGATAGCGCCCATGGTTGGTGACATTTTCTACTTCTCCGATGGGGGCCATCATTACCCCACCGCGAATATCCTTGCCGAGTGAGATATCTCGGAGTGGTTCCAAACAGAGGCTGCTTTTGGCACGAGTCGAACAACTCGCAACCGCTCTCAGATGCCGCCTCCGAAGGCACGGCGATCATTCCCGTCATCAGTTTTCCTGCCACAGTACTCCTATAAATAGACGATAGTTGACCTGCTGCCACTATATCAGGTACATTAGGTCCCAAATGGCTCGGATCTCGGCTGACGGACCATCCCGGTCTCCGCACCTTTTTTCTTTCCCTTTTCTTTAGGAGTGTCCTACGCCAACACGAAGGATGGTTTCTTGGTGGACAAGGTAACGGCGACCCCGCCACACACCATTCAAGAGCGTAGCAGTTCCCCGCTTCTGCATACCCGGGTAATCCAAGGTCTGTAGGACAGAAGCTCGGGAACATACCGCACTCAATTCGAGATACCGTCATCTGGAAGAATGGGCTGCTCTCGACAAGGGACTTTCAGCGCGCTCCCTCGCACAAATGATGTGTTGCTGGTTGAGATCCATAATCTCTACAGGGGTGAAACCTGGTCGAACCCGCAGTGGGTAGGCGGGCGTCTCTGCTCAATCAAGATGTTTGCGGTGATATAGCTATAAGTGACTAGCCCTCGCTTTTTTTTTAAGGAAGCCTTGACACCCCCTCTCAACGATCGATCCGGAGTTCCCCTCTACGCCACGAACCTCATCCTGCCCAGTTACCAGAGTGCAATACATTCGAAAGACGGACAGCTTATCAGTTATGCGTTTACATTACTTGATCTCGTGCATCCTACCCTTGCTACAAGTAGCATTAGCCGCCGAAGCTACTGAAGGTGCTTCGCCATCCCCACCAGGCGTGAAATTCCTCTACAATGCGAATATCACCGTTGGCTTGACAGTCGACGTTGGTGCCATCCCGGCCGGAAATGTCAGCGTCATTCCAGTAATTGGGGGGGCATTGATAGGGCCCAACCTTTCAGGTGCGTCCCTCAGACACTATTTTCTACGAAGCGTGAATGGAATAGATTTCTACCAAGTTCCATTGGGACTGTTGAGAAACCGGGACTGATTTACCGTTGAAAAGGCAAGATATTGGCTATCGGTGCCGACTGGGGGCTGTCGACGCCTAATGGGTTGTACTATTCCGACATGCGTGCCCAAATCCGCACAATGGATAATGCAAACATATACGTCCAGATGTCAGGGCTCATGCAGGGCAACAACGGAGTGGTCTATGTGCGCACCACGTTCCAGACTGGACATAAGGATTACTGGTGGCTTAACTATGCCTTCGCCTTTGGTACTATGAAGGTTTCCGGCACTGGCTTCGTCGTCGACATGTGGTATCTGACGGGGTCTTGAATGGCCGTGTGTTTGTGTTTGTACGAAATGGGGCTTGTAAGCCCAAAGACAAAGTTACCGACTGGAGAGGGAAGCGAAAGCTTGCGTCCACCGGAGCATGCGAGGGAACTTCAAATACCTTAAACCCTGGTCCAGACCGACAGAGACAGGGGCCACTCATATCTCATCAGACTCAACCTTTCGTTGAGTGATGTCACCGTGTTGTTCTCCGAAAACAAGAGTCCGGAGTATCATTAAAGTGTCCGTTTCTCGTTCTTCATTACACATATGGCTGTTCAGCTAAATACTTCTGTCATAAAATGATACTCCACTTTTGCTTCCTCTCGCTGGCTCCTGGCTGTTAGTGCGCGGCATCGGTCTGCCAGAATGCCGCCCACAGCGGGCGTCCCGCAGAAGAAGACGCCTATCCTGAGGGTTTCGTCTTCCTCTTTACCCAATTTAGAGGTCCCCGTGTCCCTCCTCTTCATGGTCCATCCCGCGGACGATCCATCGCTCTTTTTTCTCTGCTCCCGGTTGACACGCTTCCTGTTCTGAAAGCAGAGCATTTCTTCGTAGTGTTGATCCAGTATGCTCACGAAATCGGGGCGGCCAAGGTGCGTGGGGTTCAACAAGTGGGTTAGCGGGCTCTCCGGGTGGGCGTCGGTCCGATACATCTCCAGCAGCCAGCAAAAGACGTGTGTGACGATGTTGCTACGTTTCTGCGTGACGTGTGTGTTGATGCGGATATCAAGGTGGGCCGTGCCGTCATGGTCGTGCTTGCGGTGCCACTGCTGACTCCGCGAGACGTCGTTGAGCAGGTCGGCCACCCAAAGGAGGTGGTTTTGCTCACGCACTGTCCAGTGGAAATCCACCCTTCGATAGTCGGGAGCGAATCTCGGGGGCGGGGCCGGGGGCAGGATGTTGTTGAGGCTGGGCTTCAATCGCGCACGGCGACGGTCTTTGACCTTCACCATTGACATCCTTCCGGGTTCGGACGGGTACATGTGTTTGCAGTCAAGGACGTGCCCTGGCCCGCCGTGCTGGGCGTTGTCACGGGCCTGCAGGTTGGAGAGGATGCCGGAAAAGGGGGTGACGCCGATACCGGAACCGACGACAATGGTGTGGCTGAATTCGTAAAAACGTTGGGCCGGCGCCCCGAACGGGCCGTTGACGCCTACCTCGATATCGGCTCGTCCCGAGTCACCGGCCAGATCGCGCAACCGCCTGGTCCAGTTGCCGTCTGTCTTGATGTGGAGCTGGATCCTCGTGCCAACGCATACTGACACGGTAAAGGGGTGCCACTGGAACAGACTCAACTGTGGCACCTGCAGAAGGACATACTGGCCCGCCCTATACCCCCAGATGCGTCGGCTGGGAAGGGTCGCTGTGATCTCGACCGTCTCGCTGTCCAGCACACGTATCTTGGCCGAGATCCGATGGAAACCAACCACGAGGCGGGTCACGCGCTCGACAACTACCATCAGGGTGGGGAAGGCAAGCCAATAGCCCAGCATCGGATACTGAAGGAGACCGTCCGCTCCATGGGCAAAAAGTAGCCCTAGCAGCGGGTAGATGAGGAGGTGACCAAACTGAAAGACCTCATAGTTCAGCCTCCGCACCGGCGGGGAGCTCAAGATCCCTAGGGCGTAAAACAGACACAAGGCGCTGAGTCCAGTCCAGCCCGGCAGCAAGCTGAGGAAGGATGTGTAGTTGTGATGCTGCTCCTCCTCACCGAGGACTTCGTCAACGTACTCGTCGTTTGCGGCTTTGCTCCCGTTGTTGAAGGTGCCCGTCAAGTGGCCAATGGCGTGTAGCGTAGCCAACGATACGGCGACAATGGCCATTTTGATGTGAAACGCCTGCGATAGGTCCCAGTTGATGAAGCGTGAGAGGTAGTAGCAGCGGCGCAGGAAAGTGGAGCAGTATCGCGACATGCTGAGAACAAGGAAGAACATGGTCGGGTAAAGCGCGCCGGCGGTCGCCTTGGCCAAGACGATGCCCCAGCCAAATGCAAGAATGTATTCGTTGCTCTCGGCGTATTTGACTAGCTGCCAGACACCAAAGGTTACCTGCATCGAAACGACGAGGGCCAGAAAGAGGATCGAGGGCCCGTTGACGGCCCAGTATGCACGTATACGGCGCCAGAGCGACATCTTTCGCGCGTAGTCGCCACCCGCCTGCTGCTCCAGCGTGAGCGAGGGGATCTTCCACTCCTTGACGCGGGCGGCGAATTCTGCGCGTGGGATACGGCGGACGTCCGACCCGATGATGCTGCGGAGAAACTGGTGTCGGAGATCCGTCTCGGGTGCCGCCTCGATCGAGCTGCCGTCGTTTCCTTGGTCCGAGCCATGTCTCCTCCCCCATATACTGTGAAGGAGCCCCTTCTCGTGTGTCTGCGGGAAAAGCTCACTATATGTGGCATCCAGCCGTCGCTCGACCTCATCGTAGTCGATGAGCCCATCGCCGTTGTGGTCGAGGTCGTCAACAAACTGGGCGATCTCCTCGTCGGTGAGGTATTGGACATGCTCTGCCGTGACAAGGTGGTGATGGCAACACGGAGCCGTGTTGGAAGTTGTGGTTGCCGTCGTGGGAGCCATCATTGAAGGCCGTTCGCGACATCCGATAGGTTCAACTTGTGAAGCAAAACACAGACGAAGACGCAAAATGCTGAGTGTGTTGCGTTGGGAATTTGCCCAGGGGCAGGGGGCAGGAGCACGTGTCATGCTGGTCATGGTCCCAAGATGATGGTGGGTGAGCTAAACACTACTGACTCGAGATCACCATGCGCAGTTTGGCTTGTCAGCCATATAACCTCAACCGGCGACAAGTATCAGACAAACGGACGCGCTTGGCGGTAGGCCCGGCGCCGGCCGCGTCATGTAGATCCGTGCAAGCCAACGATCACTCCCGAGAAGACTCTTTAGCATCTCCCAGTTTCATCAGACCGACGCTGCCAAGTTAGGCCGGCCAAAGTTCGAGTAAGCAGTTGCGGCAGAGCGTCATCGCCAAGTTGATGCGGCGATTATATAGCAGAACCAAAGAACATGTCCATGTCGCCGTCAATCCCTAAATTCAAGAATTCGGGCTATATGATCGGTCCATTTGTTAGCTTCCATTGACATTGCATTCTCGGGAATTCGGCAGCAGCGGGAGAATGAAAATGGGGCTGCCGTACCAGATCCTCCCAACCCTGGAACATGGTGTCCATTGGGTCCGGCTCGTAGGTACCAAATCCGGGCAGTGACACGGTAGAGACACTCGGCTCGCCCACGGATACATCGCCGGCCAAGTCCTTCAGTATCTCATAGCACATAGCGAGCTGCTTCATAGTGCTTTGAGTGATTGCATCTTGGACTGCCGCACCCTCAAGTCCGGCGTCAAAGGCGTCTACTTGGGCGAGGAGGGCCGTGTGAAAGGTCGAACCCTTGACATTCGTCTCGCCGTTTCGTATTCTCCGCTCAGTCCAGTCGAGTGACGCCTCGAGTATGGAACGTAGCTCATTCTCGCCAAGCGCGACTGTTGAGCCCTGCTCTCTCCTCTCCTCCTTGCGCGCCATCAACTCGACGGCAACAACAAGCGTCGCCTGGAAGACGGTGATGCCGTAGGGCCCAGCCGCCGTGCTAGTGAGCCTAACGAAGTCGGCCTCTGATGGGTCAACCTGGCGGCGAGGATTGGGGGAGGATAGATTGGCTAAGGCGCAGAACTTGAGGGCCGTGTCAATGCACATCTTTCTTGAGAAGTAGTAGGCGGGATTTTGGAAGCTCGTCATGAGGAGGGGGATGTGGAGTGCAAAGAACATTCGGTGGACCATCATGGATGCCATGCCCTTCGCGAACCCAGAAACACCGCCTTTCCCACACTCGTCGAGTGGAAAAAGACTGAGCTCCTGGTGAAGGGCTTGGCCTGCTGATGTCAGCTCGGTGCTGACTCGGATCAGCTCAGAGTAAGGCATGCGCGGCAGGATATTGTTGACTGCCTTCGCAATGGCAAGCCGCTGGGGGAATGATCTGAAGATAGCGATCTGGACAGATGTCTGTGTGAAGTTCTTGTCCCCACGCCTCGTGACATCCACAGGTTCGAAGTGGTCTCGGAGGTCTTGGTCGTCCAGGTTAGCTGGCGGCGCCGTATCGTAATCTTCCGGCGACAAAAGGGGCGGACCGCCGGCATCGATGCTGGACTGCAGGTTGATCTCCAGGATGGTGGCCCAGATCCTGCGGCGCATTTCGGCGCGGAGGACGGAGACACCACCCATATGACGGGGGTCTATGTGCAAGCCGCAATACATGGCGCGCCGAAGGAGGCTTCCAGCGCCAACCCAAGCCATGTCTCCGCCGATGCCGCCGGCATGGCGCGCAAAGTGAAGCAGGCACATAATCTGCAGGCCTTGGATCGTCATGCGGCTCTTCTCCCTGGTAGGTGCGTCGGACCAGACGTGGGCCTCGTAGATCCAGCGGGTGCTCATGGCGCGCAGCGACGCGACATCATCGCGGAAGCTGGTGCCGATGGCCATGCAGAGCTGCATCAGGATGACGAAGCTCCGGCTGGCCGCTGGCGGGTCCGCCCAGTACCGCTCGTAGTCGGCGCGGAACGACGGAATGTGTAGCACGCGGTAGACGGTCTCGAATGTGTCCAGATATTTGGCGATCAGGTCGTCGGCAAGCTGGCGGTCGGGAATGTCGCTGCGGACGGGCAGGAAAGAAGAAGGCACGCGGCTGGCCTTGATGGCCCTCGAAATGCCCTTGCACTTCTCGATCGCGACCGACATCTCGCACGATTTGTCGCTCTCGACTTGGCGGATGAGGTTGAGCATATGGGGGAACTAAACAGAAAAGAGAGACTGTCAGCAAGGCCCACGACACGGGAGTGAGAGTCGGGTGGAGGCTACGACGTACCAGCTCCGTGCCATTCATCCAATGGCTAGGGCCGAAGAATCGGCTCTTCGCTGTGGTTCCCCGGAGGGCAGATGGACGGCCATCGCCGGTCTCCCTCAGGTCCTCGGATTCCTGGTCCCCTTCGAGCTCCGAGTGGCTGAGGGAGCCGTGCGATTGGGCCGACGAGCCTGGCGCGACCTTCTCTCTGGCCTGCGACAGCTGCAGCTCCAAGCGCCTCACCTTCTCAACAAGCGAGTCGACAACCCACGACGACGAGTCTGGAGTCGATGCGCCGGCAGTCGAGCTGGCGTTGTTGGCGGTGGCGGTGGCGGTGGTGCTGGGAACATAGGTCGGGCCGTCGAAGAGGAGAGCTACCGAGCCATTGATGCGAGCTGGCGCGTCACCAAACGAACGTGGGGCGAGCGCGGCGGATGCGTCAGACGCGTCGGGACCGGGAACAGGCGCGATCGGGGACACGTGCGCTGGCAAGGCGGGCTGGAGCGCCCGACTGCTCGACGGTACTGGCGGCTTGAGAGGAGCAGACGAGTACCTGCACACTTCGCCCTTAGATCGCAAACAGGTATTGCATGGGAGGTTCCGGTCGCAGCGGACTTTTCTCTGCCGACATTGCTCGCATGCCAAAGCCGGCCTCCGTCGCCGCCTGTCCTTGAGCGGGGTAGCTGCAGGTGCGGTGGGTACGGTGGGTACGGTGAGTGCGGTGTGTGCACCCGAAAGCAAGTCCGGCATCACAAAAGCTTCAACGAGACAATTGGTCTCGCAATGGAGTTTGACACTGGGCCTGGGCGAGGTGAGCAGTGACAGCGAGGAATCTGACGATTAGATCGTGAAATCTCGGCCGATCCTTCCAGCTTCTGACCGCGTTTCTTCCAGTCCGAGCAGTGGGTATGTCCGCCCCCACTGCGACCTCTGATTGGCTGAATTCCCCGCTATCCCCGAACCGTGCCTGCCTGGCCGGAGTCGAGTCGGGGTTACGCCAGCTGGCGACGGTGCGGAAGGATGATTTCGGCAATGGCAGCAAGGGCTCCTTCGGAGCGCGACCGAAACCACCAAACACCAATATGGCGACCGGGCTCCCGCAACTCGGGGCTCGGGGGCGGGAGATATCGAGGGGGCGGTCGGATCCTAAATGACATAGAAGGTAACCGACTCCCAATTCCCACAAAAGCCCCCCAATTCACATTCTCTGTCGTGTTCAACTATCACAGCAACTGACACCACAACTCGGAGCAAGCCAAGTCAACAATCCAATAATTTCAAGAGCTTGTCCATCTTGATCGTTGGAGCAACTGAGCGCTTCTCTTCATCTTGCTTCACCAGCACCCGACAATATGTCCAAAGATCACAGCGACACAGAGAACACCGACCTCGAGAAGCGAGGGTCGTTCCCCCAGCCACTTCCGGTAGAGGAAGTGGTCGCCGGGGAGGGCGATGAGTCCTACCCAGAGGGTGGGCTTCGAGCATGGCTTGTTGCCGCTGGTGTAGCATGCATTTTGTTTGCCACGCTCGGATGGACCAATTCTTTCGGGGTTTTCTTTCCTTATTACCAGAAAAACCAGCTGTCGAGCGAGACCCCGGATAGAATCGCTTGGATTGGGTCAGTGCAGGTCACGCTGACTTTCGCGACGGGTGTTATTGGGGGGCCCACGTTTGACCGATACGGCACTCTTGTAAGTCTACCTACCTACCTAGGTAGGAAACATTTGCTGTCTCAGGTTCCGCCCCTTTCCAGGAGCACTGCTTCTGATGAACCGCCTCCCTGACATCTTATGCCCCTAGGTTCTCCGTCCCGCAGTCATTGCTTATGTCTTCGCCATCATGATGACCAGCCTCTGCGAGACATACTGGCAGTTTATGCTCACGCATGGCGTTCTCACCGGCATCACCATGGGATTCCTGCTCTCCCCCTCCATGGCCGCTGTCTCGCAGTACTTCCACCGCCGCCGCGGTGCCGCCATGGGCATAGCCATCGCCGGGTCATCCATCGGATCCGTCGTCTTTCCCATCATTCTATCCAAGCTTCTCAACGAGTCAGACATCGGCTTTGGCTGGACCGTGCGGATCGCAGGCTTTATCATGCTCCCGGTTCTGGGCTTCTCCATACTCACTGTTAAGACCCGACTGGAGCCCCGCAAGACCAAGTTCTTCCTGCCAGAGGCCTTCAAAAGCAGGTTGTACCTCTGCTTGATCGGTGCCACCTTCTTTCTCTTCATCGGCACATTCATCCCCCTCTTCTACATCTCGTCCTACGCCGTCTCCCGCGGCATGAATGAGACCCTCGCCGGGTATCTTGTCGCGATCCTCAACAGCGCCGGCGTGCCAGGTCGTATCATTCCCGGCATTCTCGGCGATAAGCTCGGGCGACTCAATGCCCTCTGTGCCGCCGGAATTTCCACCGCAGTCCTGATCTTCTGTTGGCCATCAGTGATGACAGATGCTGGCCTCATTGTCTTCGCGCTCGCCGTCGGTTTTACCTCCGGCGCTATCATCTCCGCGGCGTCTGTGGCCGTCACCCTCTGTGCAAAAGACCCGAGGGATGTGGGTACATGGCTTGGCCAAGCTCTGGCTATTGCATCCCTCGCAGCGTTGGGAGGAGGACCCGCAAACGGCGCGTTGTTAAAGGCCTTTGGAGGTTTTGAGGAAGTTACCTACCTGAGCGGCTCGACTTGCATGGTGGGTGCCCTGTTGGTATTGGTTGCCAAAGCTTGTACGGAGAAGGGGGTCTTTGGGAAGGTGTAACTGCACGTGGTAGACTTCTGTATGATAAGGTGGGCTTGGATGTAGTATCAGAAGGAAACGAGTGTTGGCGTGTTTTGCCTGAGCTTCATTGGATGTATGACTAGATAGGTATGGTTGGAATCGGCCGCATTTCACTTTGGCGATCCAAATAGGCCCCTATTACTAGTATTCCTTTAATGGGCTTCTACAGTAAATTGTAGGTATCTCTGAGTGCATGCTACGCCTTCGATGATGCAGTCCGGCTTCTTCCAATGCAGTTAGCTCATTGCTGGTCGTGCCTGTGACTGACTTCGCATCACGGCACCTCTGTCATTTTCTCCTCCTCGCCATCAACGAAGTCCTCCGCCGTATCCTTTAAGCGACCTCCCGAGCTGGTAGTGGCCTGGATACGGTGCTTCGGAACCAATAATGTCCCATTTTCTGAGAGAAGTGCCACCATGTGAGCAGCAGCCTATTGTCGTTGGAATGCCTGGTTAGCAAGGCGAATCTACAACTAGCGTTTTTGCCTGAGTCTAAGGAGAGGAGCAAAGAAAAGGAGAAAGCATACCCGCGCGTTGATTGTAATCGTTTCTGGATTTGCGTTGTCAATGGTATCGCAATCCTTGTGATAGCAAGGGTCCTGTTCCACGCCCGTCCCAGTATGCAGATATCCAAACGGCTTGTTCAGAAAACGCCAGAACGAAGCATAGTCGCTGCCGTTGGTCAGCTTAGCCGGAGTGACAGTGATCCCGAGACTGTTAAAATGTTCGATGAACAGGCGCTCAATGACGTCGGAGCCGGGGGGAGCCACGCTTCCGTGAGAGCTTCCATCACCATCGCCCACCCCGATATAGCCCCGAGAAACCATGTCAAAGTTCAGATAGGCGAGAATCTTGTCGACCTCGGAGGCATCGAGAGTGGAGCAGTAGTGCTTTGATCCCAATAAGCCGCCCTCCTCAGCTGCCCACCAGGCAAAGCGGAGTTTGTTCTTGGTTTTGTACCGTCTGGCAGCCTGAAAGACTTCGAGAATCAGACTGCTTCCAGATCCGTCGTCATTGATTCCCGGTCCATCCTCCACGCTGTCCAAATGCGCTCCGAGAACAATGACATTTTCCGAATCGCCATCTTCTGTCTCGACAAAGACATTCTGAGTATCCCTCTGTTCGGCGATCTGTGTTTGTTGAAAATATGCTTCCACTGGCTCCCCAGCTGCAATGAGTGCCTTGATTCTGAGCCCATCAGCCATATTGATGAATCCGGCAGGGACATGATTCAGGCTTGGTGCCGACAATGTGCCGCCTGTGACGTTGGTTTCCGAGTCGTTGTAAATAATAACTGCCGCAGCCCCAGCCCGCGCGGCCGGCACAATGCGGCCTGCAAGCGTGCCCCCTGTGTTGCATCTCCAACGTTGAATGAGAACAACTTTCCCGACAACGTCCAGCCCGCTGTAAGATGTGTCGTTATACCCCGCGACGCCCTCGGGCCCAGTGACAATCTGCGAAACAAGGCCTTCTTTGCTTGTGGAGGGGGAAAATGTCAGTCCGTGTACCGGGACAGCTTTGCCGTTTATCTTGAGATCCATGGACTCAATCCTGTTGAACAGTGCAGAGAAGGTCTGCTTCCAAGCCTTGGTACCAGGTATATTCGAGACATGGGAGTAGATGTAGTCAACCGACGCGGCGTATCCCGGAAGGCCAAACGCGCGATTCCCGCCGTGCTTCAATGCGATGTCGTTGAAAGCGACGAGGTGAGACATCAATCCGTCGGTGGTGATGTCGGCCTGGATCTTTGTCGAATCTATCTTGGGTCTCAAATCGGGTAATGTGCCCGCATTGGCCTGCAAAGTCAATGCCAATATCAGCGCACCGTGCTTCCATCTTCTGTGTTGTTCTCTCATCGCAAACTTGAGGCCTTGATATCAAATGAAATTTGGCAGTTGGTTGACGTCTTTGCGGATGGCGATGGACGGCAGCCCAACTTGGGAATGGCTTTGAAGTCTGTTAATATACGTTTGCTGTGCATTTTGAACATATCAATCCTAATGTTGGCGTTCCATGGCGGCGGTGTATGAATGGGGAAGGTAGTGCTCGTTCTCAAGGTTGCCATGGGCGGCGAACCTGGCAGACTTGGTGTATTACACCTTCCTAATAACTGCCATTTATTACCCTCGTGACAGGCCCGGATGAACGGGACACTATGCAGGAAGTATTACAAGGGATGCCGTCGATCGATAGGCGAATCGCGTCACTACCCCTGACTATTAACATTGGAGAGCTGAAAGGGTAAAACTATAACATGGAATGCCCACCTGTCAAAAATTATTCCACCATGATGTCTGTTGAGCTTATAGGTTATCGTCGAAAACACGGACTCCCAAAACATCCCGCCGATGCAAGGGGCTGCTTGACGATACTGGATCCCACATCTTGGCACAGCTACAACTGTCGAAAAATGCACTGCGAACCAAGGCGCCTAGGTACAGAGCTCAGTTGTTGTGGAAAAACAAGCTTCACAGCGCTTTATCCTTCGCATGTTGTGGGTAGGTAATTTATCCAGCTCCTTCGCCCAATAACCTTCGTGGCAAACAAGTGTAGATACCCATTTACACACGTGTCCGGAGACCTTTTTCAGGTTGAATGTAAAATGTATGTACTGGAAGGGCTTCCCTCCTAAATGAAAATCGTGGCTCCCTCGAAGCCTGATATTGAGGCGGGGGCGGCGTAATACGAGATTGGATAGTGTCCGGAAAGTCTCCGAAACCCCAATTAAACGGACCGCGGATACTCCGTGCGTTGGGAAGGCCACAGATACGCTCAGATACGCTAGACAATGTGAATTATTCAGCTGAGAGATTCTATCACATTCATTCTGATTACAAATTGGTAAGAAAAAGGGTTACGGTGGGAATATAAACAGAACTGCACGCTCACGTAGACCTAGCTAGATGCCTTAGGTGCAGTGATCACTGCAGTTCCCAGGTGCCAAGACTTGACCTCATTCTGCATTCAGCTGATCAGCTCACGTCATGTTTCAGCCCACAATACCCCCCACACCCAACGATACTCATGTTACCGGCAAGACCATTATCATCACGGGAGGAAATTCTGGCCTAGGCTTCGAGGCGGCTAGGCAGTTTCTGATTCTGGGTGCATCGCGTGTCATCCTCGCTTGTCGCTCTCTGAAAAAAGGGGAAGACGCTCTCTTGGCTCTCAGGGCCGACCCTCAGATAGTCAAGACTAATGCGGCAGCTATCATCGAGGCGTTCGAACTCGACCTCGACGACTACCAGTCCGGGCTTCGGTTCGCGAACAAGGTCAAGTCGGAAGTGAAGGAGCTGGACATCCTTCTCAACAATGGCGGTATAGCTGTACTGCGCTATCAGAAGGGCAAGAGCGGTCACGAGCAGACCATGCAAGTCAACTGCTACACTCATATCCTGATTTGCCTCGAGTTATTCCCGCTCCTCAAGGCCACCGCTGCGGTGCGGGGATCTCCAACGCGAATCACGTTTGTTGGCTCCTCGACCCACATCACACAGGAGACGCTTTCGAAAACCCCCCTCCCGGCACCGGCCACAATACTCGGTTTTTTCGACGACGAGTCCAAGTTCAACCGGTTTACCCGCTACGCTGACAGCAAGCTCGCCGTGAACGCATACACCCGACGCCTTGCCACTCTTGCGCCATCCGAGGTTGTTGTCAACAACCTCTGCCCCGGCCTCGTGCAGACGGGACTTGATAAGAACCTCCCGGCTCCTCTCAGGCTGATCATGGGATTGGTGAGGAAGACAGCGGCACGCAACGTGGAGGAGGGCGGGCGCACTCTGATCCACGCGTCCGTCGTTGCGTCGTCGGACACGAATGGCAAGTTCATTCGCAATAACAAGATCGATCCGTGAGTCCCCGCTGTTATTTCCAATGCTCTTCTGTTCAAGATGAAAAACTGATGGAGCAATACAGGGGTGCTCTCTTCTTGAACAGCTCAGCTGGAGCAGACTTCATTGAGAGACTGTGGAAGGAGACGCTGCAGGATGTGTCTGCGGTAGATCCCGGCCTAAAAACGGTTGCTTGAGCCCACTGTTCTAGTGTCTAGAAGATACACGGGCCTGGCAGTACACAAAGGGGGAAGGTACCTGGATGGGACTGCAGGATTCACTCGGCAGATTCTATGTTGTATTGGTGACTTTGTCATTTCTTGACATTTGCAAAGACGAAGTCGACATAAATGCGGGAGCCAGGGGATGTCACTTACCTGGCGGTTTCAACGAGATAATCTCGCCATCACGCATCCTGTGGGGTGCTCAGTGGGGGTGAAATTTCAACCCCATCAGGTCGACACTCGGCTTTTCTGTGTTTACGTCTTAGCCAGTTCTGTTAAGCTTCTGAGGTAACGGTGAATGGAATGACATACCAAGTGATGCACTTCTCATCACAGCGCCCAAGCTTGCCAACCTCGTTCTCCGCTCTCCTACTTCCTTCTGGCAGACCAATACCCCCGAGTACTAGAGTGGTCCAACCGTCCGCGGTGTCCATATAAGCTTCACTCACGTGCTTGGAGGCTGGCAGATGCCAGCTTGGGTTGTATACCTCCCGCACCCCAATACATTACTGCGGGCAGCTCCGTCTGACCCGGATTCTACCATCAGGGAGTTGTTCGGCGCTTATCGCCTGGGCGTTGTTTGCCGCTTGCAGCACCCTGGTGATTCCCATTACCTTGCTCCGAAAGTCGCGCTCCCGCGATGGCCAGTACATGGGTTGACCTGACTCTCAACACTGCCATCCTCCTCAGGTGACACGCATGCGTTCGAAGCCAACACAGGGAGATATAGGGCACTAACACCGATCCTATCAGATTTGCAGTCAAGCTGTTAGCAGGGGTTTGAATGTCACTACCAATCCTTCATACAAAACCCCTGCATACATGTTAGTAGCTTTGGCGGCGGGGATGTCTGTGATGACGTCAACTGCGCCGAGCAGGGGACAACGAGATCTCTGAAGCCACCCGAGTGCATTGCACTATTATTCAGACAACAGATTTGTCGACAGTTTGTTAAGGGACCGGTGGGTTTTTTTTATCCTTGCTCAACAATTTGAGCGCAACTCTGTTGGGCTCCGGGTGAGGCCTTCGTGCGATGTCAGACGGGACTCAGGCGAGTAAGGTTAACCCTGGCGTTCTCGCCAACTGTTTGACACAGCTGCGCCCGATGCTGGGTGAGTTACTCGGGTTCGCAGCACACCGGGTTCAGGCATTTGAAGATCTCTCACGACGGGTCTCAGTGCATCGGCAAGGTTATGGCTGATGCCGACGCTCGCAGGATGCAGCCGCCAATCAACAGTCCCAAAGAGGCCATTCGACGTTAAGAGAGGGTGTGAAACGAGGTCAGAATGCAGGACACACGTCTTTGCGTGTCGTGGCGCCTGGTGTGGAAAGGGCGCAGGAAAGGCTCAAGGCGACGGCTGTGGGGATGGTGGCTGACACGTGGCTGGGTTTGGGTGCAAGGATGGCGCACGCCAAGGAAATCGTGGGCTTGACCGGATTTCGATTGCCTCATTGTCCCCCTCTCCCGTCCTTCCCAGTTCGCATCTCCCAAATTCCGAGTCAGCAATTGCTTGTTGATGACGTGCTTGTTTGCGCGACCACAGGAAAATGCGACGGGCTTGTTCTCCTCTCTGCACTCAACGAATTAATCCAATTGATCTTACCTGCATACTACTTCTCCGGAATTGCCGAGGCAGGTGCTCGTCTTGGCGGCTTCTTGCGCCGGTGGTTTGTCGGGAAAGGAAGGTGGGATGTGCCGTGTGATCGGCCCCCGGCGATCTCGGCAAGGGTCAGCAAGCTGCCCAACGTTTTGATTTGATTGGGCGTGGATAAGCTAGCAACACAGCAATATCAGCGAATCCGAAATTGTCGACCGACAAGCAATCGCATCGATAGGTCTCACCACGTTCTCCCGAGCTTTGTGATTCGCGAAATCAAGCTTCGAGAGAACTTCGGGTGAGACAAGGTGTCACGGCCGTAACTTATAATCGCACCGTTGGGAAGCTTCTTTTTTATTCTTTCTAATCTCTTTTTACTCTTCACCTCCCCACCACAGTCTTTACCTCCACCCCGACGAGCACCAACCCTAATCCACTTTGAGCTGTAGGCCGGTGTGTATTCGCCGATATATCCAACGACGAGAAGACGCCGCACATCTACTCACTCCTTGTTCGGTATGGCGCCTCTTCAAAGTCTTGTGTTATGGCTCGCTGCCGCGCTGCCATCAGTGGTAGCGTTATCCGCAGCAGCCGCTGGAATAAAGGAGGATCATCTCGTCAGCAAGCGGGGGTTGTCAAAGCGCTTCATTGATGAGAACGGGCACTACAACATCTCCTTCTACCACATCAACGATGTCCATGCACACCTCGACGAGTTTTCATCGTCGGGAACGGACTGCCCGCAGAAGGAGAAGGGATGTCGGGGAGGATACGCCCGCGTCAAGACCGTCCTTGAGGACACCCGCCCTGGGCACCCGGACTCACTGTTCCTCAATGCCGGTGACGAATTCCAGGGGACCATGTTTTTCACCAAGTACGGCGGTGAGAAGATAGCAGAAACGCTCAACCAGCTCGGTTTTGATGCGGCGACCCTGGGAAATCACGAGTGTAAGTACCTGGTCAGAGATGACGTTCTCCTTGTTATGGGAGTCTTGTAACAGTACCCAAAGTGTAGAAAAGTCGCTAACGGCCGCTGTAGGGGATAGAGGGTAAGCGGTTGCCAGTTGCTAGAAGCGGAACCTTCAGCTGATATCTTCTCCAGCGATTCCTACCTCGGCGATTATCTTGAGAACCTCACCTTTCCCGTCATTTCGGCCAACGTCCACTCCACCAACCCAAAGCTGAATGGCACCATTAAGCCGTTCCATATTTTTGAGAAGTACCAGCTGGCCGTCATCGGCGCGACTACTGAGGAAACCCCGGACATCTCCTCCGTGGACAAAGAGGTCACGACATTCACAAACGTGGTAAAGGCTGTACAGGACACCGTCGATTTGATCCGCAGCACAACCAATATCACTCGGATTGTCGCCTTGACCCACATTGGATATGCAGAAGACCAGCGGCTCGCACAAGAGACAACTGGCCTCCATCTGATCATGGGGGGTCACAGCCATACGAAGCTCGGGAGCGAGGCGGACTCTGAAGGAGCGTACCCGACCATTGTCAAGAACAAGGACGGGGACGAGGTTTTTATTGTCACGGCATGGCGGTGGGGCGAGTATCTTGGCTACATCGACGTCACCTTCGATGCCGACGGCAAGATCCTGGAATACCATGGCGCGCCTATCCATCTCACCAACCAAACGAAGCAGGATCCCGATTACCAGGCCCAGGTTGACAAATGGAGAGCCCCGTTCGCGGAAGAAATGGCCAAAGTGGTCGGTCAGAGTAACGTGGTGTTGGACCAGACAACTTGCCAGCTGCAGGAGTGTCTCCTCGGGGACTTTATTGCAGAGTACGTTGGCATTCTGACTTCCCGGCTGGGACTCGAGTTGCAGATCACTAACTACACGTCACTTGTACAGCGCGATGGTTGCATCTCGTCCAAGTTCCAATACCCCGACCTTTGCAATCACGAATGCCGGCGGTATCCGATCCACCATCGATGCAGGTGACATCACTATGGGCGAGGTCCTAACGGCCTTCCCATTCGGAAACTCCGTCGTCGAAGTTTCAATCACTGGACAGCGCCTCTGGTCTACGCTTGAAGGTATGATGCTGCACCGGCCAACACGTGCGGCGGTACACGCTAACAGCCATCTCCAGGCATCTTCTCCAAGATCAACCAGGACAGTGGGAAGCCAGTCAGCTCATTTTTGCAAGTCAGTGGGGGTATCGTGATAACATACAACCCCGAGGCGGCAGTAGGGAGCAGGCTAGTGTCCGTCGTGATTGATAAGACGCCGCTCGATCTCAAGGCCGAGTACAGGATGGTGACCATCGACTTCCTGGCCAAGGGGGGTGATAACTTCTTCAGCCCAGTCTTTGCAAACCCGACCACGCTCAAGCTGTTGGACGAAGTGTTGGTCGATTACATCAAACTGAAATCACCAGTCGACATTGCGCTGGACGGACGGATCAAAACCGGCAAGCCAAGCAAGTGCAACAAGCGAGTTCGCCGCGTGACGCATCGAAGGGCATGAATCAAACACGAAAGATGCCGATTATGCCATACAAATGCGAAACGTAATGTAATGATAGATGCCAGTACATAATTAAGTCTCATTTCGGTTGAGGTGGACCAGGGCAAAAGCCCGTTCCGGAGTTATCCCCATTTGGTGCAAGACTGCACCGCTCTGTCTCTGGCAGGCAGCCAGCGCGCTGAGGTGGCGTTCTTGGGGAAATGGATGCATCTTGGCGTTGCCTGTCTCGAAAAGTCACTGCGTCAGCGGCAACGCATCAGCTTTCACGCGGCGACGTTCTAGCCCCCGATGTGGCTTTGTTAGTGTGTTGGCCAGGTCCCAGCCTGACAGTCATGACGATTGAACACAGTTGGATGGGAAAACCAGAGGACAGTATCGGATCAACACCATCCCCCCAAAATGTCGGATCCTTCGTGATAAGGAATAACTGTGCGCGTCTTGTCAAATTCTGAGGCCAACCTCCCAGTCGCCATGTATCTCTCCTCAGTCGTCTTCTGTTTGCCTTGTTCCACGTCTTCGTGGCTGGCTCAATGGAGACGGAGGAAGCGGGCGAGGGTACAGAGACGGAAAAGTCCAAAAAAGCATGCGCCGCCATCGGAACACGGATCTCTCGGAGTAGTGGTTTCATACCTGCTGGGTCTTCCGCTTCTTGTGGGTAGTAGTCTTGCCCCATTCTGCGGAGAAACAACCCACTGATCCTAGCTCATAGTTCTGTCTCCCAGACTGCACAAGAGCACAAGCCATTGGTTCAGGTCGTCTGATCAAACGCCATCATGTGTGGTCAAACCTGGCTCTCCCGAAGACGTCTCGACTGTGCTGCAGATCATTGCAGAGCATCAGGCCCCCTTCGCAGTCATGTCAGGAGGGCAAAACTCCAATCATGGGTTTTCGAGCACCACCGGTGTGCATATCTCGCTGAAGCGTCTGGACCAGGTGATTTTATCGCCAGATAACAAAACTGCCGGGATTGGGTTTGGATTGGTGAGTGCCCAGAGCGCCACCCCGACCGAAAGATTGCCATTGTGCACAGGCTAACTCAGTTCGCCGCCCGCAAGAAATGGGAGGAAGTATTCGCCCAACTACAAGGGACGGGAGTCAATGTCGTCGGGGGCAGAGTGCCTGGACCCGGTGTCGGGGGCTTCACTCTCGGCGGAAGATACTCATGGTAAGAAACTCTCAAAACAATCGGTGTGATGACGATTAAAAGTGCAGGGACGACTTCGCTTACTCTAACATTGTAGGAAAACAAACCAATATGGTCCGGTACTCCGGTGTTGACCAGCGGAAAAGCTTTTACTGACATTCCCCGTTTCCTCAGGCCTGACTTGCGATACGGTAAAAGCGTACAACATCGTACTGCCGGCAAGTATTCCACCCGTGCGCCATTATTGGGCGGCACTTGCGTACTGGAGGTAATGGCTGACTGGCCGCTAGAACGGAACGATATCGCGAGCATCAGCAACAGAGAATCGCGACATATTCTTCTCTCTGAAGGGTGGGTTGAATCGCTTCGGGTTGTAACCTCGGCCGAGTTCACCACTCATCCGCAAGCCGAGGAATATTTATGTCGTACTCCTGACTGCCCAGCACATCGACAATTTCGTTCCTTGTAATTCGCTAATACACCTCACTTTGTTTTGCACAGGGAGGCTACTTAATGTATGGGGCTTCACAGACTGACCTCATCCTCAACGCCACTCTCCAGTTTCACAAGAATAGTAGGGACCCGAAGTCACAAATCATTACTCACATTACGTCCTCGCCGTCAGGTCCAACCACTCTCGTTCTGTTCTTCCACGACGGACCTCGCAAGCCAACTGTGTTTCGGCATTTCGACGGCATTCCCTCGGCCCCTGGGATGCTCAGGGCGAGACTATTCGTTGACTTTGTGAAGTTCTTCCCAGCCGAGATGGTGAAAGTCAGCAATCTTAGGGGAGCTTTTGCCACCATGTCGACATCCAAGTTAACGGCTCGATTCCTGGAGGCAATCCGGAACGAGACTGCAGTACGTTCTCCTTGTTCACAGATAGACACGTACTGAGAATATCTAACCTGGCTCTCGGCGAGTAGATGTTTGGAAAAATGATGAGATTTCACAAAGGCACGACGGTCAGTTACGACATTGAGCCGTTCACGGCTTACGGGAAGTTCACAGCTGATAGCGCTTACCCCCACGCTCACTCGCCGTTGCCCGTACGTGTTCCCACACTCCGCGTGCTACTTCAGACGTTCCTCATTCCATGATGTCATAGTTGAACCTGCTGTTCGCGTGGAGTCATGAATCAAAGGATCATTTCTGGTTTTCCCAGATGCGTGCGTCGCTCGAACGTCTGAATGCCGTTGCCATCAAGGAGAGAATCTACGGGAGTCATTTCACACAGTTTCCCAACTACGCTCTTGCAAATACGACGGCGGAAGAACTCTACGGGGCGCACAACGCGGCCCGCCTAAGGAAGATTCGGGCCGAGACTGACCCCTCGGGTATCATGAGTCTTGCAGGTGGCTTTGACATTTGACCGGTCGGAAGACAACCTGGGCTCTGAGGGCTTGGGTATTTTGGTAAGATTTCGGAAGAGGCGTGTTGCTATTCCACATGGCAGAGTCTCGTCGTATCAAAGCACCACTTCCGCGCAAGCTCTGTTGTGCCGTTGTGTTCTGTTGGCCCTGTGTGTGACCAGTGTGGCTCTCATCGACAAACAGAGTCGGTCTACGCCGAACTTACTAGATAGTTAGGGAGTTAAGCAGAAAATCTGGAGTTGGCCCCCCTCTCACATCTACCAGGAGCCCAGTCAACAAGGGAGTGGAAATGGAAAGCGTAGTCCAGAAGCTCTTGCAAATGCGGCTACAAAACGGCTTCTAGAAACCACTGAATTCCCCCACAGAACCGAAATGTCAACTGTCAATGTCTTTTTGAAGCTCTATATTAATTAGGGGGGGATGTTCGCTATCTGCCGCTTTACAGTACACAACCCGGCAAAATGTGACATGGGCTGTATATCGAGAGCCAGCCACCCCTGATAGGCCGGGGTAATCAGAAGCATATTGACCACAGGGGATATGATTGACTTGTTATCGTCCGGCACTTGGCCGCCATTCGTGGAGCCGTGCGGTCCCGACTGGTCCTTTTTGCCCACGGCCGCCAAAAGCGCTGGTCAAATAAGCAGCGAGGGTCGTTTGGCGCGCGATCCCCCTTCCCCCTGCATTCCAACATCCACTGCAACATACAGGCTTTCTCACAATCAAAATGGCACTGTGGTTCAGCTTTCTCGCCGTTGCGGCCGTGGTGCAGGCCCAAGGCCGTACCAGCGGCGGCAGCGCGATGTTGCGGTTCGGCTGCTCGCAGATAGTCATCGATCGGATCGACCCGTGAGTATGGCTGCGCCGGCATTTGTCCTCAGTGTTGACCGCTGACATTGTCGATATAGCCTCGTTTCACCAGGCCAGGTTCCCTCGCCGCACGTCCACCAGATTGTCGGAGGAGTAAGTATTAGTCCCCTCCTACCATCTGTTGTTTTGACCTCCATGCTTATTTCATCCAGGACGCCTTCAACGCATCGATGCCAGTGACAGATATTTCCGAGATTGCAAAGTGCACCAGCTGCACCTACACCGAGGACTTCTCCAACTACTGGACTGCTAGCGTCTACTTCAAGGCCCGCAATGGCAGCTATAAGCGTGTGCCGCAGATGGTCAACGATGCCATTGGTGCCGCGAATGGTGGTGTTACTGTGTACTACACGGCCTCGGGCAAGGGACAGTCAACTGCGTTCAAGCCTGTAAGCTGCTCCGAAAAGAAAATCCCGCGGGATCAGAAAGTGGGCACGGGAACCGAGTAAGACATTTCTGACACAAACAGGGATTCCGCATGTTTGCCGGGGATGCCATGCGCCGCCTCTCGTCTGGACAAGGCAAAAACATGCAGAGCTGCTTCCGATGCTACACGGGTCCCAACTTCCAAGGCAACGTCATGTCGCCCTGCTTCGACCCCAAACTCGACACGGAGGGCTTCCCCACCACACCGTGCCCGGGCGGCATCCGGTCGAGCGTGATATTCCCCCTCTGCTGGGACGGCAAGAATCTCGACACCCCGAACCACATCGACCACGTCGCCCATCCTGTTGGCGGTCCGGCCTCCTTTGCCGTCACCAATGGGAAGTGCCCCGCAACACACCCAGTGAAGATCCCACAGGTGCATCTTGAGGTACGTTTGCAAAACTGTGAGGAGGAAATGTAATTTTCGCTGACCACATGGGTGAAGATTGTCTGGGACACTACCAAGTTCAACAAGAAAGAAGATTGGCCTGATGCGGGTCAACCCCTTGTTCTGAGCTCCGGAGACGAGTATGAAGATTAACCCCGCTCGTTGAAGCCGTCAGACCACTAACAAAAACCTGCGCGCAGCACTGGATTTGGCCAACATGGCGACTACGTTTTTGGCTGGAAGGGCGATTCTCTTCAGCGAGCCATGGACAACGGATGTTTTGCCGCTAGCTGCACAGCTGCCAACCTCAAGACACAAGCGTTCCCCGCCGCGAACAAGTGTGTCGTCAAGAACCTCGTCCAGGAGGACCATGATGGCTGTGTGTTTGCCCCAGCTAACTTATAGGGACAATGCTGACATTAATTCACAGGGGTCAAGAAGCTTCCCGGAACTGAAATGAGTAACATGCCGATGGTCTAGGTTGGTGATCTTGATCTGGCAGCAAAATCTGGCGGACGACCAGAGACCATTGGGATTGGCGCCCGTGAGCGTTGCAAGGGTGCCACTCGGCAATGAATGCTGTCTAGGGAGTCAAAGAGTAGCAATGCGATGCTGGTAGTTTAACTAAAATGCAGCAGCAGCTGTTGGTATCAAGAATGGTACGACTAAACTCACCCTCCGTACTTGGTTCCATCATCCGCATCGTAAAAGACTTCGTCTTCCCTCTTCCCATTCCATTCCTCCACAACCCTTAGCAATCCTTCGAATGCCGTCCTCAGCTCTTCAGTTGGATTTTGTTCCTCAAACAAAACCATTGGTGTCCTTCCCTTTTTATCTTTCATGGTCGGGCTGACATCTCTCCCCCCTCGCTTCTCAAACTCAGCTTCAAACATAGCCATCATCTCCTCATCTCCACACAACGCGATGAAGTGCAGCAAACTATAGCCATGTATGCTCGAGGCAGCTGAGAGGCTTACTCCATGTGCTAGCAGGAGCCTCGCCGCCCCATGCCGCCGATTTTCAATAACTTTGACCATCGCTGTTGCCCCACCAACGTCCTCCTGCTCTGCATCTGCTCCCCGCTGTAGCAAAAATTAGACTGCTTCCACCGGTCCAAAACTAGCGGCATAGGAAAGCACACTTATATGTGTGTAGCCCGTGGCGTTGATGTCGGCACCCTACCGTAATAAGAGGGACAGAAGCTCAGCAGATGTCCCCGGGGGACCGCCGTTGCAACTTGCGGCGGCATGAATTGCCTACCTGTGCCATCGCGTGGACGTCGGCCCCGGACCGCAGCAAGAGAGCGGTGAGCTGGTAATGACGGGAAGTGCAACTGTAGTATAGGGGCGTTGAGCCGAGGGGGGTCCGAGGGTTGAGGTCCGCCCCGAAGCGGATAAGAAGCTTTGCTACGTGCACCTTGCCTCTGATGGCGGCGAGATGGAGGGGTGTAGTTGGCGTGTTGATCATTTCTAGATGCGCGGGTAGGAGCTCGGCAGGTCGACGTGGATGATACCGAGGACGGCGAGGTGCAGCGGAGAGAAGTCGCTCTGATCAATGTACTGGTTGAGCGGGAGAATGGTTGCTAACACGCGGTGCTCGGGGCTGTCTGCAGTGCAGGTTTGGAAAGCGACGGTCATGACGGACCGGCCATGAACGGCCTCTACGGGTTCAAACAGGTCGGCGCCGGCTTGGAGAAGAAACCTGACCATGGTGTAGTCGCACCGCGTGAACCCCACGTTGATAGAAACCATGAGAGCCGGCCACATGTTGTCCCCATAGACGTCGTAGACGGAGGCGCCCCCTGAGCGGAGCAAGGACTTGATACCTTCGAGTTCGGAATTTTGGATGTAGGTGCACATTCCCCTGGCACCCCAGCCCTCGGCTTCGGACCGACGATTGGACACGCGAAGGTTCATTTGGGGGCTGCCATTGATATTAGTTGAGAAGAAGGCCGAAACTGTGATTCGTGCCAGCCAATCGGGGAGGTGGTACACAATGCGGATGTCGCGGAAGGCCTGGGTCTGTCCAGGCCGTGACTCTCGACAGACCACGTCGGTGCATGAATGCGAGCCGCGGAGCGAGGAGACGACCATTAGAATCCCTGCGATCGACCGTAGAAGCATAGGTAACATTGCGCGAAGCACCAGTAGTATGATGACATGCGCAGGTGCAGCTCATGTCGCAACTGAACGAGGCGCGCTTCGCATGCCATGTGTCAATTTGATTTGTCGAGTGGCTCACTGGTGTTGCCGCTTGGCCCCCGACGACGAGTAATCCTTCCTCGAAAGCCTGAAACCGGCTGTCCACCTGCGTAACAAGGTCATTGTTGGAAGCCGTGAATGACGTGGCGAGGTTCTTGGTGACTTGGGACTCCACCTCGCGGCATGTGTTGCAGCGAGACGTAGATTTCGGTCGACGTGGCTCTGCAAGAATTAGCGACGCGCCTGCGATTCTTTAGGGGGAGGATGGGATCTCCTACAAGCTCTATGTGATGAGCAGTTGACAGATGCTGGATTGCGTGTGGGCGAGCTCCCCCCTGAGCCTGGCCACTTTCCCCGACTGCCGCAACCATTGCACTTTCCTTCTCTTTCTAATATCTTCAACGTTCTTGCTAGAGCCAGTCACGTATCTTGGTTTCTTATCTGGCCCATTGGCAGGCGCAACCAAACCATCCAAAACCGCCTCAGTCCGTCGCATCGTGACAGTTCCCGCCTCGACCAAGCACTTGAGGTCCGACCTCAGAATTATAACCTTGGGGAACGTGAATCCCTGATCCGCGATTTACCCCTGGATTTCGCCAAAAAAAAAAAAACGCTCAGCTCGTGGCAGCCACGTCTGTGGCGCCGACCACGGCAAAGGCAAACTCCATGCTACTTCCAAGTGAACACGGAAAAGAAGATGCAACATGTCGGGTTCCGGAACGGGGGGGTTATGGAACCCATCGTTGCCGGTTATTTATCTCCCAGGTCCTGCAAGCTGGCATGGTGGCGGTGGCCGTGCCGCATTAAAGCCTTTTTAGCCGCGCGGTTCTCTGCTGGTTTACACTTGGCCCCTATCCTATCAGGCAGCCTACTATGGGGTACGATCTGAAAGGACCTTTGTTTTTTGCAACTTCTGGTCGCTCATGATGTTGAGGGACGGAATGAAATGGTGTTGACATGAGCAAAGCGGAATTAATTGCTGTCTCGTTTACAGATCGAAGTAGTGCGCGCTACAGTCCATGGTCGGAAGCTAAACTCAACTTTACAACCCCAAACAGTTGGACCCCATCTCTTCTTTATGATCGTTGCCTTGGATTCTGAACGCTCTATCCCTTTACATCTTGTGCTGTCCAGGCATCGCATCGAGCCCTATCACGAGTAGTGTCAGTTGATTTGTCTTCCGGGTGTACTTGGGCGGAGAACTCACATCCGTCAATCTTCTCATTGACCATGGTGGGAACAGTGCACTTGTTCATTGGCGCGACAGCCTGGGACTTGAGGGGCTTGCCACCCTCGCAAGCGTTGAACATGCACGAAGAGTCCATGGCACGCTGGAGTGAGTCTCCCTTCCATCTATCGAACAGTTAGCACCCACCGGAAATGCAAAGAGGACGCGCACAGAGGGGGCTCATACCCGAAGAGATAATCGGCGTGTGTCTCGTATCCCTGGGCTTGCATGCCCGTGCTGAGGACGAAGGGGTTGCCGTCGGCCTTGTCCCACAGCTTGTCGAACTTGCCCGTGTCCCAAAGGGTCTCGTAGGCGACCTGTGCGACGCGGACGGGGTGCGAGGCCGGGCAAGGGCCCGAGTTCTGGAACGCCTCCTTGACGGTGTTGTACATGTGCGATTGGTGGTCGGGCGAGTCGAGGTTCTTGCCATCCCAGCATCTGCAAGTCTTGTTAGTGTCCAGATATCCACGGCATTGCGGTCCGGGAGCGGTGGGTTACTAACGCGGGGAAGTGGTGGACGGTCATGATGCCATTGCAAGGCTCGGTGGGGAAGGTGTCCAGCTCGGGGAATCGAGTGCCCTTGTTGCCCTTGAGGCAGACATACTTCAGGCCGTTCGACACTCTGGAGCTCGCGGTCGCGCTGCCGACTACCATGCGGAAGCCCTGTTGGGAGTTAGAAACTACTCGGTGCCCGGAGTGGTCTGCAATACTGACCGGCTTGAACGACGTAATCTTTTGCTTGCCGTTCGAGTTGAAGTCCTGCTGTGTGTAGTAGACGGTCATGCCGCCGTTGATGCCGTTGGGCAGGGCCGTGTTCTGCACAATGTCGACCTTGTGGTACGAGCCGTTCTTGTGCTTGAAGAACATCACGGCCGTCCAGTAGTTGGAGAAGTCCTCGGAGAACGTGCATGTTGTGCAGGCGCCCCGCTCGCCAACATCTCCGGTCATGCTGGCGTTGAAGGCGTTTCCTCCAACGATCTGGTGAAGATGGGCCGACGGAACATTGCCGGGCTCAACCACAGGGTCGAGGCGCTGGATGGTCAGGGTGGAACATCCGAAGCGGAGGGCGGCCTGGGCGGACCCCGCGAGCGCGAGAGCGAGGGAGAGCGTCTTCATCTTGGCAGAACAGACCCGAGTCAGCGTGTCGTGAGGAGGGCGATGATGGTGTTCAGGAGCAGCTCACACACACAGTTTCCGGTGGGACCGAATCGCCCATATATAAATCCCCGCTGCCATATGTGCGGCGAGAGGATGTCCTCTAGGCACCTGACCATTCGTGCCGTGACCACTTGCCGCCTACCTAGTTGCCACGATACCTGATCAACACGGCGACAATTAAAAGGGTGTAAGTGAATAATGGAACGGGCCTCCCAGCAACCGAGAGCCTTACTTGCTTGCCAGGACGCTGTTGATTGGCCTCTGGCACGCAACAATATTGCCCAAGGCCATGGCAGGTGCCCAGATCGAGGCACAGCGATACAGAGAACGCCATACGAGATAACTGCTATAGACGTGGGATGGATGTGCTTTTACCCCCGACAGTGGTGGTCGCTGATTCGCTGTGGACGCACCCCCTTTCAATTTCAGTCCACTTAACTCCTGTGGAAATTTGTTCGGCAGTTACCCCAAGGGGCGGAATCGGTCTAACCGCCCCCTTCCGCTACGGGGCCGGCCTGTCAATCTGGATTGCGGGGAGGAGGTGGTGCACTTTTCCGCTATTTTCCGGATTAAAACAATATGTTTCGAGTTCTGCCTAAAGCAGAACACATTCTTACTCGCCTGTCAGATTTGCTGATGACCCGCAATGGTAACGCTAGCAAGTCATCTGCAAAAAGAAGTTCGCTAGGGGGCAAACATGTTTCTAGAAGTCCGGCATCTTATTATTGTGCGTCCAAGCCGGGAATTTGGCACCTGAAGTTCAACCAAGGGGGTGCACGGGCTCCGGGCGAGTATTCTACGGCCCAGACAGCGGTGCATTCCACGACTGAAACCCTGCAAGCTTGCCCATGAATGGAGACCACAGAATCCAATAGTGATCAATTACACTTGTATTTGGCAGTTGAGAGCCAAGGATAAAACACGACGCACAGTACGTGACACCCGTGACACATGCACTCCAGCTCACTGCCGGCTCGGTCCATTGGGAGGTACTTCGTACCTATGCATCTATCCATGCGCTAAGGTCATGGACACACTAGTGCCGTCCTTGGTAGGGTGGGACGCTGTCAGAACCGGGCAATTTTCTGGGACCTGCAGGGCAGAACTGACAAGCTGGGAAGTAGTGCATTTCTAATGAGCCGGTGCAACCTTTTGCAAACTATCGAACCGATGTTTTTGCAAGCTCACAGAATCTTCCACCCAAATGAGGACCGTGACGTTGACAGCTGGGCTGTCGAGGTACAGTCACCAAGCGCACTTGTCTCATGATGAGCCCTTGGTGATGTAGCCACCATTGACTACAGCTTATAGCCCGGTATGATCCGACCTCTCAAGCATTGGACGTCGGGGACATGTGCGAAAGGTGGTTGCCAGATGGCAGTGTCACGGTATCGTTATGTTGATAGGAAGGGTTGAACACAACATGCCGCAAATGACTGAGCCCTGTGTGATACCAGGTTTGGCCCGTGCTATGGCACGGCCTTCGTCCATGTTGTCACCAGCCGAAAGCCTTCTTGAAGGGGTTTAAACAATGCAATACTGCAACCAAAACAAAAGTCCATGGCATTTTTGCGCCATGAGAGGCCTGATTCATATGGGAAGAGGGCTTGTCACACTAAATAAGCGTGGAATAAATGTGAGATTTCACTAGAATTTAACACTTGATCTTTCTTGCGGTTGGAAAACAAGGTCACGGAATGAGGTTAGAGGACGAGACTCCAACCGCTTTGTTCTATATTTTTTTATTTCATTCATACCTTACTCACCCCAGTGTAATATTAGGTTGTTGAATGGCGCCGAAATGATATCAGTCCTATGCGACGTATAGCTATGGCTTGTGGCCTGGGGTTGATAGGAGAGAAGGAGTACGAATGCTCGGACCAAAAGAGAAAGTCCCATAAGCCAGTGCTAAATATGGCTTCTTGCTGTTAATACCACATATGTTGTTAGTTGTAGAAGGCCATCTCCATCCTGCAAAGACTTATATTTTGAGAAGACCTGCTTACATTTTAGAAACACCTTGCTGGATTTTGAAAAGACGTTGCTGCATTCCAGGAAGGCCTCATTACATTCTGGGAAGGCCCGTAATGTGGTACGTCCAGGCCTTACAGTTCCAGCACAGAGCTGTGTTAGTGAGAAAGGAGGGGTAATCAAGGAAATGTCATTCTACCCGATTCTGTGAGGAGAAAGCTGCCTAGGTAGGGGCTGTATGATGCAAACCTATCGTTTTTCGGCGGAGCTTAAATTTGGAATGCCGCCCACGATGCCATTCGCTGCAAGGTTGCATCGCAGCTGTGGCCGGCAATGTTGGTGATCGCCTCATTCAAGTGGGGCTTCAAATGGCGGGGTGCTGCTGGGTTTGATCGCACGTGATGCTAGTGCTAATTGGCGCATCGGGAGCACCGATCGCAAACTGGTTGGGGCGCAGGACGATGCCCGAGAGTGTATTTTTGCCTGAAGCTACTAGATCTGGCTTCATCCAGTGACAGCTGGCGGGCAGCCGTTCATTTCTGGCCAGGCCATGCAGCATGGGTTCGGAGACAAGTCTCAACTCCTCGTTGCGGTTCTTTCAGCACACGTGTATGCCCTGGTACATCCAGTGGTCCTGCAGTTGTCTGCAATTTACACACACCTCATCAATCATTTGCGATATGCCAACGCAAAGGGATTCAAGCGAAGATCGCAAAGATCCCTTTCCTCGGCATGCGCCCCTGTCATTGCACCCAGAAGCTGTTCATCAGGGCTAAGCCTACCTTTCTACCTAATGTACCCAACTACTTGCTCGAACATGCCTGACATTCGCCTACTGCGAATTTACTTCCCAACGCTAGGAAGGTAGAAGAAGGCTTCCGGTGCTCTCCACGAACGGACTCGTCCCCGGATGATTGAACTGTCTGTTCGGCAAAATGCCAACTTGGAGCTCCCGCCAAGGCCGGAGACCCCCAAGTCCGCGTTGTGAGCATCTGTCTGGGCAGTGGCACAAACAAATGGAATTATGTCGCTCGGCCGAGACAATATAAATGCTCCTTGGCAAGTGCGTGCAAACTGGTGTTACGCCAACTACGCGAGTCGGGGTCGGCACCGCCTCCCGGTGACCGAACAAGAAAGGGGTGGTAGCTAGGAGGCTCTTATAGCTACGTTCCGGTCCGTGGGTAGCCAACACAGGAAGAAGCAACTGAAAACCTCCCACAGAAACTCCCCCACCAACGCCAACATGGATGACGTCAAGCTGAAAGAAATGACTATTCTCACATATGTTGAGAAGAACCCGGAAATACAGCCAAAGTCCTCGCAAATTCCACTTGTTCCCCGAAGGGCCGACGAAGAACGAGAGCCACAACCAAGCCCGTATGACTTTCCAGAGGGGGGCCTGCGAGCATGGTTGGTGGCGGCGGGAACAGCAGGGATTCTATTTTGCACATTGGGGTACTCGAATTCGTTCGGGGTCTTCCAAGCTTACTACATACGGAACCAGCTGAAAGACCACAGTCCAGATGACATCTCATGGATTGGGTCGCTCCAAGTGTTTCTGGTGTTTGCGCTAGGGCTAGCGGGTGGGCCCATTTTCGACCGATACGGAGCATGGGTGAGCAAAGCACCCCCTGAGCCAAACACAACGTGCTGTATCTGTCCGCGCGTAAACTAATGAGCGTAGGTCATCCGACCGGCCGCAGTGATCTACGTCGCCTCGATCATGGTCACGGCCTCTTGCACTGCATACTGGCAGTTCATGCTCGCCCAAGGCGTACTTTCAGGCATTTCCAATAGCTTGCTCATGTTTCCGGCCATGGCTGCGACACCCCAGTACTTCAACAAGCGAAGAGGCGCCGCGATGGGCCTGGCTATCGCCGGCTCGTCCTTGGGTGCTATCGTATTTCCAATAGTCCTCACGCAATTGCTGGAAAAGATTGGGTTCGGTTGGGCCGTCCGGACGTGTGGATTCATCATGATTCCCATCCTCACATTCTCGGCGATCACCGTCCGAGCTCGATTGCCTCCCCGCGAGAGCAAGTTCTTCCTCTGGTCGGCGTTTCGGAGCCCCCGGTATGCGATGCTCATCGGAGCCGTCTTTTTCATGTTCATGGGCATGTTTGTGCCACTGTTCTATCTGCCGACTTATGGAATCATCCGGGGAATGGGCGATATGCAGGCATTCTATCTGGTAGCCATCATCAACGCATCGTCAATTCCAGGGCGGATCATCCCGGGGATTCTGGGTGACAAGTTTGGTTCAATCAACTCACTGATCGGGGCTGGTTTGTCTACGGCGGTGATCATCCTCTGTTGGCCGACTGCGGTCTCTTCGGCGGGGATTTACGTCTTTTCGGTTGGATTCGGCATCACTTCAGGGGCAATCATTTCTGCTGGCTCTGTTGTTTTCACCCACTGCGCTCCAAGTCCAAAAGACATTGGCACGTACATGGGCATGGGGATCTCCATTGCGGCAATCGCAGTTCTAATCGGCCCACCAATCAACGGAGCCTTGCTACATCGCTATCATGGGTTCGATCAAGTGTCGATTTTCAGTGGCATAGTATGCATGTCAGGCACAGTGTTGGCAATGCTTGCCAAGCTGTACACTGATGAGGGTATTTTCGGAAAGGTCTGAGCAGATGGAGGCTACCTGCACGACTAGCATCAGATCACCTGAATGAGCCGCCCTATGTGGCCGTTTCTGATGAGGATTCGCATGTGGGAGGGGAATCGAGCTTCGGCCGAAGGGGTGTCAATGGGGTATCGCTCGGCGTTTTGGTGCATACATCGGAGGGAAAAGGCAACGCCTCCGCGTCGACCTCGTGACAAGTGTTCTTCTCTCCACGGCCTAAGATAGCTATTTACAGCACTTCGAAGGCTTCCAGAATCTACAAACATCAGAATTTAAACTACTTTCTGTTGAAGGCATCCTTGTTTTATAATAGCTACCCCCAACGCGCAGCGTGTGACAAACCACGTGCGTCATAAACCATTCTGAACACTGCGTGCTTCACTTTGCCTAAGGCACGGTTCAAGAGCCCAAGGATTTCAGCGGTCAGATATGAGCTTCTTGATTGGAAAGGATGAAATACAATGGCACCCATCTCTTTGGCTGCCATCGTCTTTTGCACTCGGCGAAGGGGCTAGCCAGTCATTGTCCAAAGAAACCAAATAGGTAGGTAATTGTATTCAGCGGGCAGACCCAGGTTATCGAAACAATCTAATTAGACGTGTGTACACAATATGCCGGAAATAAACACTCATCCTCATCTGCTCTCCATCCCACTGCCGGGCTGGGTTGCTGGCCTCGTGCTTGCAATCTGTCTTCTAAAGATCTCTTCTAGCACACTCTACAACACCGACCTCGGTGCCGGGGCGGCGGTGGATTTTGACCACCTTCATTCCGGCTTCGCGGACAATGTAGTCAAACATATCCGGATTCCTCTCCTTGCCGCCAATATTGAACATGACCATGTCTGCCGCGGCGTTCCCAGGGGACGGTGGATCCGAGAGGATCTGGTCCATGATGAGAACGCGGGCGCGGGGATCGTCCCGGGGTAGAGCCTCTGCAAGACGAGAAAGGATGCGGATGGAGATGACGTCTCCGTAGTCATGCAGGACTCTCCGCAGTAGATAGATAAGGGCACCTGGAAAATTCCTTGGTCAGCACACGCCCTCTCACATGTCGAATAGGCGGAAGTTAAAAGACTCACCCTTTACTGGCTGCTCGTCGTTGAAGTCGTGTGGGATTCTTTGCACATGTCTCAATGCAGGGTCGTCTCTCTGGATCGCCTCCTCAATGACCTCGGGGCGGTCTTGAAGCACGCACCGCTCCTGTGGGAGGCCGGGCACAGCAGCCAAGATGTGCTTGAGAGTAGCTCCGTGGCTACCTCCCACGTCGACAACGAGAGCCCTCTCCTTTTGCTCCTTGATGCCGCCGAATTCAGGGACTTCCCCGTTGGGCGAAAGAGCGCGGATGGCCTCTTGGCCGAGCCAACTGAAATCGTAGACGCTCGCGGGGCCGCCGTACTTGCCCGAGATGGAATCCATGCTTCGCATGCTGCTTGCAAAGATTCGTTGTCTTTCTTCGTCAAGCGCAATGACCTCCCACATGTTCATGGTCGGATGTCCCCACGCGAATGTGAAGGGGTTGTTCGATGGCCCAGACGGTTCCTTTGCGCCGTATGCGGCAAAGTATTCAGGCCAGTGGATGTAGCCGCGGAGGCCGTGCTCGAACATGACGCGGAAGAGATTGCCGGCCGAATGGTCGGACGTGAACATCTTCGAGGACGCAGAGTGCGTGATGTGGCCCGAGGACGTCTGGATCAGCCTCCCTGTCGCAACAAGCATGCCGCCGATGCGGGCTGTGCGGGAACCCAGTCAGCTCTTTGGTTCCGAGTCTTAGATACTTCAGGGGTAGTGTGGTATTCACTCACAAACAACGGCCTCCTCGGCACCAACCGATGCAGCCAGCTCCTTGTACGAGATGCTGCTGCCGGTGGGAATGAGGTCGAACAGCTTCCACTCCATGAACATGTATGTTGCGCCGATCTCACCCATCTGGTAGCCAAGGCTTGGTTAGTAGTTGATCACCCACACCGCATTCAGGGGTATTTGCTGGACGGCGTGGGACTTACAACCACAGCGTACCCTGGAATGATCATCTCGGTTCCGCCAACTTGTGAGATGATTTGCTTTGCCTTCTGAAGAACACTCTTCTTCAGGCCCGGGTTTGAATCTCCTGACTCGAGCGCTTGCACATCCCTAGCCAAGGCATCGGCGAGAGCAGTGGTGCTCGTCTGACGCACGACTTTGGCCGGCGAGACTAGGCTCAGAAGGAAGTCGAAGATGGCCTTCATCTTGGCGAGTGGCAACAATAGCTTCAAAGATGGAGTTCGGGGACGTGATAGAGCCCGCAGTATCAGTCAAGAGGCGTTCACCCGGACCGTGCGGGGGGTGGGGAGAGATGTAGGTAGATATACCATCTCTTCTGGACGATCGCCCTCAGGTTCAGACTGTAGGTACATGCATTATACCACTATTACTCGCTCCATTTCACCCCCTTCTCTACTTCACCCGCAGCCCCGGTTCACCACGGGCGTCGGCAAAGCACTCAGGTAACGCAAGCGCGCCAAAGTCTCTGCGCACAAGACCAGCGGCCATAATTCTCCTGAGACCTTCGGACTCGATAGAGTGCGTGCCCAGCCAAAAATAAGTAACACTTTAGCCCACGCCTGCCGAGGCCCGTAGGGCCATACGGAGCTGCCTCGAGTGACAGTTGTCTATATGATCAAGCTCTGAGAGACGGGCTTGGCTAGCAGACTTGGCCATCAAGCGTGGTCCTGCGAACGCAAACGCCGGAGCTGGCTGGCGAAGGTAGCCTAGTCAGGACGTATCATTGAGAGATACCTGGTCGTTACGTCTCTGCCAAGACGGGTGTGGGCAGCAAACGCCCACCTGGTGACTGGGGTGTAGCCCGTGTGCAAGTGGCTCGCGATCCTATGGTAGTTGGCGCGGCTGCATATTAGGGGGGGCGCATGATAGCTCGTGATGTCACGATAAGAGGCTTGACACTCTGGCAATATCCGATTGCACCAAGACAGTCTCCAAGTTTGTCCCACATCACGGGCCAAGGCCCGCACAGCTGTACCGGGCGCACATCCAGCAACCTGGACGCAACGTGCGTAACAAGGCACCAAGACAAATAAACAAGGGGCCGATTGGAAGGGAGGCGCCGCGTCGTCGTACCAAGACAATTATACTCCACTTATATGAAGACAATAATCACGCAGGAGTCCTGCGTTGCCGGGAACTACCTTCTTACGGCATGCGCTGCATGCCCAGGTTTGAGGCCTGAGCCGAGTCTGGTTGAATGAGGCGGGTAAAGGAACAAGAGCCTCCCTGGGACCAACCACAACGACACAAACGACACAAGACCTTGGCATTCATGGCAATAATAGTTTGGCCGACTGGAATCCGACTGTGCCGCCGATCATTCGGTTGCATGTCGGCGTCTGCCAGCCTTTGGAGCACGAATCTTCGCTTGGCGATGTCGTCGTCGTCGGCTTGGCTCCCGGCGCCGCCAAGCCAAGCTCCGCAACAAGGCCTCGGGAGCACTCCTGCCATCCTAACGGAAAGGATTCGGATCCGAGCCTTGTTCTGGGGTCCCCGACGCAATTGTCTGCCTGTCTATGATGGACCTCGCAGTGGGCCCTCTATTCCGGACGGCTCGTCAAGAATGCAACCTTGGACCGGATCCCAGGCATGGCCTCCAGCCCGGTGTAGCAATGCTGCGAATTGCTTCCTCCCACCTCAATCGGGAGCCCGGAAGAACGGGCCATTGGCGCGATATTCCCGCAAGCGAACATATGCCGGCAGTGCGTGCGTAGCCGTTGAAAGGTGTACGTGTCGGAGTCCGCCATAACCCCTATTCTTTCCTAGAACGCGAGATATACGATGCGGCGGAGCTGAATTCGGCTATACCACTTTGCCTCTATACCCGCCCAAGAAAGCTCTGCCGTATGTGTGCCGTCGCCGCCTCCGCCCTACAAGGGCTGGCATGACTTCCAGTGTTGTGAATCTGGAATCCCACGCTCGGAGTTCGGAGTTTGTATGAGAATGCCGACTTCACACCCGGAGCCGTGCTGGCGGTGTTACATATCTCCTAGCCTACCTTATGTGGTTGAGTTGAGCCGCATGGCAGCATTCAGAACACAAGCTACCGACGATGTTAAGCTGAGCCTCATGACTGCGTTCAGAACAAGAGGTATCAAACCCTTGCAGGCCCAAGCGGCCAAGATCAGGCTTCGCCAGTCTGTATCGCGGTGTGGAAATATCTTAGTGTTCAGGCAGAGTAACAATATTGAGAATATCTATCCATATGCAGCGTGAAGACATGTTTTGCAGAGCCGAAGAGAACATGCAATTTGTGTCACGGAACAGGCCCAATATCGTCCAAACTAAATACATCTAGATTCATGACATCGGTGTAGTCCTGGAGCCATGGTATATACAGGAGGCAACATTACTGCCTTACTGGCGACCACCAACAGTTCTCTTCCGCTTGGTAGCGGGCTTTCCCAGAATGGCCGGGTCCGGGCGCGCGGCAGTCCATGTCTCGCCCTCCCACTCGTAGCTCCCGCCCATGTTCAACAACCACGTGAGTGCGTTGAACTCGACGACGATCTCCAGGATCTTCCAGATGCCATCCTCTTTCACCGTCTTCATGATCGTCAGTCCCTTGCTTGGGAGTTTAGCTTCGCCAAACACAGACACCCACTGCAGGGCGACGGTGTTGCACTGGACGGCGTCGACGCTGAGGATGTCCATGGGAAAGTGCATGTTCCAGCTCTGTACGTCGAGGAAGGTGGCCCTGTCAGGGAAGGTAGGTCCTCCCAGGGGGAGATGGATGAAGGTATTGATGGAATCGCTGAGGTCGACAAAGTCCTTGGCGATGTACTTCTCGCCTAGAGGCTCGGTGTACTCGGCGATGATCTTACGGTAGATCTCGACGATCTCCTTGGTCTCGGCCGCGTTCATGCACTCTGACTGGCGGCGAAAGATAGATGGCAGTGTGAATCCGCTTGAGACGCTGCAGGCGGCGGCAGCCAAGAACAGGGATGTGAGCTGCATGTTGGCGGCAGGTTTGGTGGTTGCAAGCTCTGAGGAGTTGAAGATGAAAGGAAGGGGTGGGTGTCCAGGTGACGTGATGAACGACTTGCTTTCTTTGGGACACCTGCTTGACCTTGGCCTTTTATATCGAAAGGATGCCCAGCAGTTTGCGAGAGACAGAGGAGATATCGGCCGGTTTTCTGCTGCTATGGGCCGGACGTGTTGGAGTTCCGCATCTCCCTGCTCGCAACACTTGGCGGTATCTCGCAAAAGCTTAACTGTAGGTGTCGAAAAACGGCCAAGAGATATTCCACATTTAATATCCGGACGTCCGGTACGGTGAAGTCTTGATGCCCACCCCGAAGGGCATCTCGGAGGTTCCATGCAGGCGCTGGTGTTGCTGGGACTGACGGCGATGATACCTCATGCTCGAACGCGCTTGTCAAGTCACCAAGAGCCGTTCCGGCTGTTGGGCGGAGGCTTGGGAGACAGGGCGCAGTTGGAAGCGAGCTTGGCGGTTTGTGGGATTCGTGGACAGATATTGGATTTTGAGCAATTGTCTTGGGTGCGGTCCTGCCGGGATGGAGATTCAAGCAGTCTATTTTCTCGATCGCTGTCCTTTGAGGCCAAGACAACGCAATGTCGAGGTCATTTTGATTGGTTCGCTGGTTATCTCCTTTTTCTCGGCGTGCGGAGATTGTAGTCTTGGAGAAACACGGCGCCGGGGCCAACCCGTTCGGACTTTCCAACCCGGTTATTTTGAGCAATGGCCATTGAGCCGGCCCTTTCCAGGACCCCATCCGTAGCGAAGGGCTTCCGGGAGCCGCCACCATACAGTGGTGACAAGAGATGCAGAACTGTGTAGGCAGCACGTACTACTAGAGCGTGCATGGGATTGCTCTTCCCGTTACACAACACAACCCTCTATGAATTCTTTCGGCCAGCTTTGGTCATTTGGAATTTGCGAGGACCTGCAGATGAACAACCTCAACGCAATGGGTTTTCGGGTGTGGCAGCCAGCGAGCCGATACGCCCGGGGTTTAAAGTCAAGGTCCGCGGGCCGGTTTGAAGTGATGCGCTTCCCCATGAAGACCCTCATCCAGCGTCGACGCCGTTCACTGCGCCGCTCTGAGGTGAGTGTCCTACTATGATGAGGGCGGTCTCCCGAGCAACAAAAATACAGCTTTGAAGATTATTAGACATTTCTTCGAAGTTCAACGTTTTTTCACGGCTTCTCATCATGGAGGCAGCGATGAATGGGGGCGAGAGACATGGACAGCCACCCATCGCGATCCGTCCACCTATATCCCAAGGAGTTGGCGCAATGGGTCAGGGAACGATGGCTATTTCGCTCCTTGTTTCTTTTATACGTCGTGGTTTCTCTCACTCGGATGCGCCCCTGTGAAGTAAAAAGAGGTCATATCGCGAGATTCTTGGAGCATCATGCCAAAAAGAAAAACTGGGCATATCTCTCGCCAGTTTTCCCATTTTGAGGATTAAAACAATCCGGTCGTCTTAACTGTCACGGTGACGATGTTAATTGCATCCATTTCTTGTTCTTTTTGTTCGACGATGGATTAACATCAGTCACCCTTGAAGACAGCTCTCCCAACGTCGGGTGTGGCGTTGAAAAACAAAGTTTTACTTCACCGAATAATTACACACATGGATTAACATCAGTCTACACAGTCCGAGGTAGCCCTACCTGCAGCCTTTTATCAATGGCATGTGCATATAATGCCTTTCTCGACCTTCGGGCCGAACGCACGGCCGCCTGAACTTCCTGAATTACACTATTCACAGCTTCACCCAGCCAGCGAATGGGCGCAGAGCTGTACATTTAGTATCTTCGGAATGCCCCAATCTTTGTATCCTGTAGGTAATAGTTCCTATTACGTGTAGTCTTTGTGGGGTTAAAAGATTCATAAGTGTTCCATCATTGTCAACCGATGCGGAAAGACTGGAAGTGGCCACAACAAAGATTAACAACTGCAACTGCAAGGTCTGACAGGAAAGTTCACATATAGTGAGAAAAATAATGCGCTGTGTATTGTTGCGAGGTTTTTTTTTTTCAGCCCCTTATATACTTATGGTTTTAAAAGGGGGTGTCGGGTCGAAAGCAAAAACACTTGTGTCACCCCCTTACCTTCGAGGCTGCACCTCCACCAATACCACCTCAACGTGAAATCAGTGTTAAGGTCTGAGTTTAAGCGCTTGGGGAATCTTCACTATTACACGATGGTCATATTTGTAGTAGTAGGAGTGGGAGTAACTGGTTTGCAAACTCGAAAATCAACTGTCATGCTCTTCATGGTGGCCATCCCTTTAAATCAAGCTGAGATCTCCGGTCTAGGGGTTATTGGTATAGGTCACTCCTCATATATATTCCGGTTTTGATGCGAAGGGAGGGGAAAGTAAAGGAAAGTGCAAGAAATTATTGTCATGGTCCCTTTTTGCAGAAGTGGTTCATAGTTAGGAATCAAGTTGGGCCGCTATATTTACACACGTCTAGCCTTCCTACAATACACCCGGATTTGCGCAATGGCTTACTTCAAATCATGCTTTTCTAAAGCTGTGTTTTTAGGAATAAACTTCGCTAGATATGATCATCATCGCGAGCTGGTTTCGGGTGGTGCGAAGGGTGACCTTGAAGGAAAAGCGCTTGAAAACCCCCAGCTTCTGGGTGAGGTGGAAATAGAACAAGAGATCACAGTGAAAGATTAGCAACGTCAGGACTTCAGGGGGGAAGTGTGAGGGGCCAAGTAAGGTGGATACCGTTACTTGGTGACTGAATCGATTATGGTTTCTATGAAGAAGAAGATCAAGAGTAGATACAGGAGCTGCGCGGAGCGCAGCTATATAGGCGGAGACCCGCCTCCATGGGAGCGGTGGTCTGGGCTCCCAGACCAGACCCACTTTGGGGCCTTAGCCCCGTGACAGGAAGACGACCTAATGCAATGCTCATAGCTCAGGGCATCCCAAAGCTACCAGCGACACACAAACATAGGAAGATGTCATCACCGCCCCCTAACCTCCGTAAATCATCCTAACTTCAAATACGGTAGAGAGCATATAGACGGAGAGACAGACAAGAACATGCTGACATAGTCACTGTCACTGTGGTTGACTAATATCCCCATTGGTCAGACAGGAGAAGGCGCCGCGTTTCTCCAGTCCGCCACCTTCCTAGGGATTCCAATGGTCCGTATTCCTTTTCATCCAACAATGCGCACGATTGTACTTCACAACTAGGAGCAAAATTCAACATTCTCCGTCCTCAAGGTTTCGTTTGATCTTGACGTCATGGCTTGATCCAATTTGAATAACAGACGCCGTTTCACCGCTTCACTATTTCACAAGACCTGTCCCTATTTATGGGTATTCACACCATTACTAATGTTCGCCATGCTCGGAAGCGCAAGGCGGAGCGCAGTCCGACCCCAGACCTCCAGCACCACACGCCCGAAGCTTGAGCAAGACTCAGATGCCACCTAGCCTGACGTCTCTAGTAATGCTGTAGGTTGGACAAGACTGATACCTTAAAACAATGAGGAGAGATAAGCCATCTATAATGCTTCGATGAGTATACCACTGAGCATTAAAAAGGAGACCGAGCTCAAGGCGGACCGGATGACACGACACACGATGCATTGTATAGGTGGCTTGTCACTATGTGCGGAGACAAATGCACACTTGTCAACCTGTACCAGAAGACTGTAGGTACCAACGCCATTCTCAACCACATAGCGATGAGGGCCAAGAGTCTCCTTGGTAGAAAGACCTCACGTTTGCTGTGCGAGCGGCCGAACTTCCGAGATAGTAAAGATATGGTCCGGAATGACGGCCAATACCTAACTCTGAAATGCCAATCGACGCTCACACTCGTGGTTGGTTGCTCGAAGCAGTGCTGGCAATGTTCACTCACATTCTTATAATAATCTAAAAGATTTGCTCCACGACGGGCTCGAACTATACAGGTCTGACCATTTTGAGAATGGAATGTGCCGTGCCTAATCGGTATCACAGGCCCTAGGTCCATTGCGACCTCACTAAATGGACTGTTCTCTCATTGTTACAGAGCTCCCATCTATATTGATGATAGTTCTCGGTTGCATTGAAACTTCACCCCATTACACTAGGTAGGCATTTCTTAGCTTGTGAGCCCGAGGTGACAATGATGCCGAGCGATGTCTCACATCATTATAAAAAGAGATAATTGCAACCATGAAGGACCGTACCACAGTAGTGCCGCTGGATGAAATCTATGACCTCACTCAGTCTTAACCAGCATGAAACCTATGAATGGTTCATAATACATGTGCTAGTGTCTCGCACTCACTGGAGATAATTGTCTTCTTTACTTAATATCACCTGCAATGACTACCTTATGCATTCTCAACCCTGCTGCCTTCATTCGGTTATATTTCACCAGGTCCTGGGCGATGAGGCAGGGCGCCCCCCGAAAATATCTCGAGACTCTCCAAACAGCCTTTTTGCTGGCCTAGGCATGTTGTTATGCTATTGAAGACGCCGCTTGCATCGACGACGTCTCTTGATTGTGTTTGGGCCTTTACTGTTTTCGACCGGGCGTTTGTTAGATATTTAGACCGCCGATGAATGCGTTGATGCCTTGAGAGAAAGTACTATGCCCTACAACATTGAGATGGAAGGCCTGCTCTTGCACGAGGAAGTCGTTCTACATTAGTTTACCCCCTTTCTCCTTCGCTTTAAATTTCGGTTTTTCTTTTCGGGGAGCCTTGATGAAGGCCAACTTCGTGAGAGGCTTTTCCCATGCGGCATCCTCAAGAAACGAGTATCGGTCCAGTTCTTCAACCGCAAGCAGGATATTGCAGCCGACCAAACATGTGCCCCGCGTGGAAAGACAAAAAGCCCGGCATGGTCGGCGCCGAAGATTGAGACAGTAATAAATCTCGGCACCCAGAATACAATATCGGCACGTGGTTGGCCGTGATGGGAAACCTGGGGTGCGCAAGCTTTCCCCGCATCAATCCCTTTTGGCAAGAAATTAATTGGCATTTAATGTACAAACCCACTCCTGAATGGTTTCGCGTGCTCTGAGTGGACCGCGACCACCAATTTGCCGACTTGTAGATTAGCCAGAAGAGGTGGCGTACCCCAAAACTCTAGCTCCGGACAAACGGGAGCCGCAAAGCAGAATACACGGTCTACATATAGTCCAATTCCAGCCATTGTAGATTATCGTGATGTTGATACTCTTGTAGCGTGATTCTGCCACGGTATCCTCCCTACGCAGCATCTACTCGTGTCTCGGTCAAGTCAACACTCAACATGCAGCTCTGGGCGACATTCGCGGGCCTCGTTGCCCTTGGGGCGATTGGGGACTGCCAGGTAACCAAGGTCAACGACTTCAATGCCGGACCGACAAAGCTCGGCATGTACATCAAAGTGGGCAAGAACGCGAAGACCCCAGCACCGATCATTGTCGCCGTGCACCACTGCCAAGGATCCGCAACGGGCTACTCGGGCGCGACTAAGTACCCGTCTCTGGCCGACCAGTACGGCTTCATTGTCATTTACCCGAACTCCAAGTCCGGCGGCGGCTGCTTCGATGTTGCCTCGACTGCTTGTACGTCCCATCCCCGCGCGACTTCCCAGTTCCGAAATGGTTTTGGCCTTGATGATGTTTTCGGAGATTTGCTAACTGAAAGCCGCAGCTCTCACCCACAACGGCGGCGGTGACAGCCAAACCATTGTGAACATGGTCAAATACGCGGTTCAGAAGCACGGTGGCGATGAGAAGCGCGTGTTCACGGTCGGAACCAGTTCGGGCGCCATGATGACCAACGTGCTTGTTGGAGCCTACCCCGATGTGTTCAAGGCGGGATCCGTCTACTCGGGTGTCCCTGACGGATGCTTCTACGTCTCAGGGTCCACGGCCACCCAGGACCCACCAGGATGGTCCAACTCGTGTGCCAACGGACAGAACATCAAGACGGCCCAGCAATGGGGCGATCTGACCCGCTCGTACTTCCCGGGATACAACGGCACTCGCCCGAGGATGCAAATGTGAGTGGCGGACATAAACCAGTCATGTCAGTGACCGCGGCGAGAATCCGACTAACACGCATCGCACAGCTTCCACGGAACCGCCGACAACACGCTGCGCTATCCGAACTGTATGTAACACCCACTTGGCCTTCCATCTCGGGCATATGGCATCGATTGCTAACTTCCATCACAGATGCCGAGCAGCTCAAGCAGTGGTCGAACGTCTTTGGGCTCACAACGTCGAAGAACACCACAAACACGCCCAAGAGCGGATGGACCCAGTCCATCTACGGCGAGGGCACCGCCACGACGGCCCAACTTGTCGGATACAGCGCACAGGGTGTAGGCCACAGCGTGCCGCAGCAAGAGGCGATGGACCTTGCTTTCTTTGGCATCTCCTAAACTTCACGTCACTCGATGTCGGCCATGGAGGAGAGATCGAGATTGCAGAGTCTCACGTAGAAGTGTTACGCTGAGTATTGGGTATCCCCTGTCAGTAGTAGATGGCCACGTTTTGTTGTTAAAAGCAGTACATACTTCGTCAATTCAATACCGAACAGACGCTGCAATGCAATCAAATTGTCCGCCGATGGGTATCTACATGCAATTCTCCCCGAAATGTCTACGTCGTGTAGAAAAAGTCTGGCCTCCGATCCCCCATCTCGCTAATCTCCTTTTCAGACTTGCCCTCCACCCAACAATCTCTCTTCCCCTGTGCCCTCCGTCTGTTCTCTATCCTGAGGAGGATAGTCATCAGTAGACTTCCACCAGACAAGAAGACAAGGAGGAATGCCAGCACAATCCCGTGTCCTTCTTTGTACGCCGGGGGTGAGAAGTAAATGTTGGAGCTGATGATGCCGTTGAGGTTGCCCCAGCCAATGACAAAGCCCAGGACAATGCCCCGTCGATACACGCCCTCGATGTTGTTGGCCATCCACGTGATGGTGTTGCTGATGCAGGGGTAGATGCCCAAGGCGCCGAGAAACGTCCCGGCGTACTGCACGCCAGGGTGGTCGGTGGCCAGGAGCATCACGAAGCCTGCGCTGCCCAGGAGGCTTGACGCCAGATTGTAGACGCCACGCGTGCGGGTGCGATCAGCCAGCCAACCGACGATAACTGTGAGTATGGCGGCGGCGACGTAGGGTGGCACGCTGTACAACTGCGCCTGCACGACCGTCTCGCCCAAACCGAGGTCGCGAATGATCGAAGGCAAAAAGATGCTGAATGCGTACAGCGGGACCGTGGTCCCCATGTAAATGGCCATGCCCAGCCACATCTTCCAATCGGCCAGCGCCGACCAGAGACATACCCACGAGAAACGCTCGTCGTGTGCGCTGCTCTGCTTGTCGGCCCGCAAGCGACGGATGACGCGCGCGCGGTCTTCGTCCGAGAGAAATGTGGCCTCGTTGGGAAAGTCGTAGACGAACCAAAAGGACGCCACTCCAAAGACGACTGTGATGAGGCCCTCGAGGATGAAAATCCATGCCCATCCACGCTTCCCTCCTGCGCCATCCATCTGCTCGATCGCGGCCGCGAGAAGGCCACCGAAAGAGCCAGAAATGGCTGCAGCCGAGAAGAAGAATGCCTGTGATGAAAGTTATGTCAGTAAGACAGGTATGAGAGGGGCAACGGGGCGAAATTGTGACGTACAGCACGACTCCCGAATTCGGAGCGCTTATACCAGCAGCTCAGATAATAGTTGATGCCTGGAAACAGACCAGCCTCGGCGAGGCCGAGAAACCATCGAGCAGCCATGAGACCTGAATAGTTGGTGACGAAGCCCATGGACATCATGACTGTCCCCCATACTACCCTGCAAAGACTGTTAGTCCCCGGCTCGCCGGATCTGGTGGGCGAAAAACTTACATGATGGCGGGGATGAAAAGCGAAGGGCGGAGACGTTTGAGGAGGACATTTGTCAACGGCTCAAAGACCGAGTACGAGACGAAGAAGATGGTGAGAGTGGCGTTGAATTGCGACGTCGAGAGATTGAGATCATGAGTCAATCCGGCAATCTTCGCATTGCCGATGTTGGCTCGATCCAAAAAGGCCAAGAGATAGAGGAGACATAGCTTTTCTGGCCGTCAGCGATCATTGTCACTTGCGTCTCAGACAGTGCACAGAAAAGGAGACATACCCATGGAATCAACTTGAGGTCCAGTCTTCGGAGAAGTTTTTTCTCCTGTTGGTGGCATATTTGGTCAGCACGTGTAGGCAAATGACGTGACATGAAGTGCTCGCTGGCGGGTGGATACTAACAATGAGCGCCCTCTCCGCATCACTGAGCCCTCCGTCGGGGTCAGGATCTTCCTTGGGTTCGTCTATTGGCTTGGTGTTGGTGGTAGAATACTGGTCACTCATCGTGAGGAGCTTTTAGTGTAGATCAGTAGGCAGTGATTGGAAATCGTGTTGATATGCCGGAGTGTTAATGTTCAGGGGCGTTGAGTGTGTCAAGGTGTGTGTTTTTGTCCTGTGGTGAGCCATCACTTCTTCTGTGGTACCCTAAGCTTATATACCAGGAGGTACCCATGCGGTGACGGCCGATCGGTCCATCTCCGTGTACGTTCAAGTCTCGTGCTGTCTACCGTAGAAGAACGAAGATCATGATTTCCAAGCCTTTTAGTGGCACATTCCACTGGCCACGGGACTAATTTTCATAATGTCAGGCTTAAAAGCCACATCGTACGGGCCAAGGACGCCTAGAGCTCCGGTTCCTGCTCGCTTGGGGTCGAAAGCCCGAGTTCTGACATTTCGGGCGTGCCCACTGCAACCTCAAGCGATGGCGGGGTGGGGTGATTGCGTAGGGTCCTCCGCGCGGAGGTGTGATTCGATGAAGCAGGACGGCAAGCAGCTTGGCAAGCAGGCTCCGATCAGACCACAGTACCTCGCCTAATCCGCTCTTCTGTCATCAGCCGATTTGCGGGGTCTGCCGGAGAAGCGCTTTTTTTGTTCCGTTCCTCACCAGGTTGGTGTGCACGGTGAAAAAGCCTTTCAGCCTTGGCGAACAATAAAGGCGGCATTACGAATTCTCAGAACTCATCCCTTTTGTGCTTAATATTTGGAGAAAGGACAGCCATTTCGCGTTCAGCATCGAAATAAAGTTGTCGCAGGGCAATCGACAAACCCAATGTTGGAAATAGGCAAGGATTTCACAATACTTGCCTTCATATGGTGGTTGCAATTAGGTACCTGTAGGGTCAGTTGCCAATTCACACGTCAACTGGAGCTTTTGACATATATTCTTTGTTATGGATAGAATGATACTATCAGACAGGCACTCTCCAGCTTATAATGGTAGTGTGCCAAAATGAAGCCCAGCCACTTGGGTCTCGTGACCGTCAAGTCTCCAGCCCACAGAACTTTGTTCCTACCTATCTATAAAAAATGGAGGAAAACTCTCAATTCGGGATCTTTCAGTCGTGGTGTGCATTCAACGACCACAATATACCTAGCGTGGATCTCAGAAGCATTCCCGAAAGATGGCTGGAGCGGAGGAAATTATCCTTGTACCGTTCCCCACGTGTGCCGGATCCCGAGCTGCCGGAGAACCCGTTCCCACCGGTTAGAAACTTGGCCGCGCAGGCAGACAGTGCTGAAAAGGAACAGGAAGCAGTGCACTGTTCCTTGCAACGATGGAATCTAAGCTTTCGGCCCTGGGCGTCGTTGGGCCTTTGGGTTCATTAGAGACAACCGACTTGAAGCCAGCCAAAGCTGGAAGTGTCTGCCCCATCATCACCCTGCGGCTTGGAATCTCGATTCAAGATAAGCTGGCCCTACAAACATCTTTAATAGATGTTGAGAAACTGCTTTCTCTCGTGGGTGTGCGGGACCTGGAAACATCGCAAGCCCCTGACGTCGCACGGGGAACAAAAAGCCGAGCCGAGGGGCCGCAATTGGCTAAAATGCCACGAGGGCCAGGGGTGCCCCATGTCCGAGAGCCACAGTGCATTTGAAACCCGCCTTGAGGCGCCAAGCACGTCTGATATTCTGCTTGGCAGTGTGCCACGGCGCACAACGAAGACAGAATGTTAGAGGGGTAGCCATTCCCGCACCCCTCGCACGCCCATTAGCTGCGGCGGGAGGAGGTCTGGGTGCTAGATACCGCCCGCCCTCGATTATGATCAACGGCTTAGATGTTTTACTACATGTTACTCGTCGGCAGACGAGACCACCCCTCGCTGATAGCAGACAGACCCTTGCTGTTTCCCCGGTTCTTGGTTCAGGGCAATGACGGCCATCGGGAGTTAAATACTCTTTCCCGCATCCGATCTTCCATCTTCCCACTTTCTCTCTTCCCTGCCTGATCGGACATTTTACGGCTCTGGGTCTACCATTTCCAACAACCTCTCACTTCGCTTCTACTTCCGGTGCCGGTCACCCTTTTATTTTCATAATTAATATTTTATTTGCGCGCTCCCAAGTCAGAAACAATGTTTCCTTCCATCAGTCTCGTCGCGCTGGCGCTTGCCACGGTCGCGGTAGCCGACGACAACGCAGTCAGCGTCAGCACTCTCGACTTCAAGAACCTTTTCCAACAGTCAGGGATCGTCCCCGACGTTATTGCTGCGCTGGACCCTGCCGTGTCTTTCTACGCGGGTTTCAGATCCGCCGCAGATGGCCACAGCGAGCTCCTCACGCCAGGGGTTAGCTTGACCGTCACCGAGGCCTCGCTGCCAATCGAATTCAGTGTCGAGAACCTGGGCAACGCCACGAACGTCACGGCCCAATCACGATTCCTCATCTACCTGGTATGTTGAGACACGGCGTGTCCCTGGCCTTGAGCGCGTTGAGCCATCTTCGAGACGCAACTGACACGATAACCAAACAGCTCGATGCCGATGCGCCGGCGCGCAACAACCCGTCGGCGAGGAACCTTCGCCACTACCTGGCCGGCAACTACACCCTGGCGAGCAATAGCTCGGGGATCGTGATGTCGGACATTCTGCGCACCGCGCAGCGTCTCACCGTGTCGCCAACCCGCTTCTTCCCCTTCACACCATTCACCGCGCCGAACCCGATGCCCAACACCGGCGTGCACCGCTTCATCTACGCCCTCTACACCCAGCCGTCTCGCTTCGACACCGCCGGCTTTGAGTCGGTCGGCATGGAGGCCGCCACTCAGAACTGGAACGTAAGTTGGATGCCGTGGATGCGTTGCTCACTCCTCTGTTCGATCCAGGCTGACCACAACCCCCATCTTAGCTCTCCCGCTGGCGAACACAGCTTGGCCTCGGCCCAGCCATCGGTGCCACCTTCTTCACCATTGACACTGGCGCCAACGGAGGCCAGGGGACCAGCTCGAACGGCACTTCCGCCGTCGGGGGTGGAACGAGCGCTGCGTCCAGCACCTCGGCCTCCCTTTTCGCTACCGGCTTGACCGTCGCCGCGACGTTGGTTGGCCTGATGGCGATGTTGTAGGGGGGACAAGAGCGTGATGAGAGGGACACTGGTACGGCAGTGCGGTTGCGGTACGGCTGGTTGGGCATGAATCTACCACGTTCTCATATTTGCGATTTGTTTTATTTTCGGGACCGGTGACGGTCAGGAGTTCGGCGTCCGGCAGCGAGAATCGCATTACACGGCTGAGGTGTATGAATATGACATTCGAATCATACCATAAGTGCAGAGATACGCAGGTTGCGAGGAGCAGAGATGAAACAGTCATGTTTCCAATAGAAGAAGTGGTGAACATAAATTCATATCGCAAAGTCATGCTTCAACGCCAAGTCTCCCACCAATCCAGAAGACTGCTTCGTCTTGACAAGTAGGCGACGAGGTGGACAGGCATGGGGAAGGAACATATCCTACTCCTGTTGCAGTGCTTGACAATCTTAAATCCCTGGCATGTCAGCAACTACTAACTCGGAGATCTCGAGGGAAGTAACTGACCCATCTTCTCTCCTGGAGCCAGGGCACAGCAATTTCTGTGACAGAGTGAGGAGTCTGACCGCGGGATCGAAGGAGAACGTGATGATCGCCACGCTTGGAGATGGCGTGGTTAAGGAGGCGCAACGCCCCTCAGCTATAACGCTGGTATTGGACGCCCTCGAACCCTCGCAATAGAGGGTGGTGTTGCCAGCAAGGTCCCGCACAGCGAGCAGTGAGGCTGCAGCTCCTGGCTTACCTGAGCTGAACAGAGACGCGTAGCCTGTCACTTCCCACGACACCCACTTCGACGAGTTTGTCGCGCATGAGATCTCGCCGGCGGTTGCTTCCGGGTACGTGCTGATGGTGAGCTGGCGCGACCGCGTGGTGCATCGAGATGGTTTGCTACCCGAGTCCGACCGTTGGCACTCGAGATCCAGCTTTGCTGATCCTGACGCAAGCATTCGTGATCTGTGTTGATGGCAATTCCAAGTCAGCTGCTGAGCATCACTGCCCTGAATTATTTTCAGTGACCTACCCCTGTTTGGCGCCATCCCCACAGACAAATGTGTGTGCCGCGTAGAGCGTTGCGCTTTTCCAGTCCATCGCGAACGAGACCGTTGTGTCCAGGATTCTCCCCCTGTTGACAACGCAGGAGAACCATATGAGCGAGCGCCCCTCGTTCCCCCAACCATCCCAGGCGTCGGGCCACGAACCAAAACAGCTATAGTCAGTCCCTCCAGCTGTCAGGTAAAGACCGACAATCGAATCAATCGATGCGCGCCCCCTTCCCGTGGGGTCAGGGGCGTCGTATGTCCACTCGCTCACGATCCATTGGAATGGCGTGAGGGTCTCCAAGCACGGCCGAGCAGCCCCTGTGAGTGTCACTGGCACCGAAAGAGCCGCAATCGACGCCGCTATTGTGCCTCGCATTCTGGCGCTTTTGTCGCGCGACGACTGGAACTTACTGGGATTCGTCGATCACGGCTCTCGCCGCTGGGGATTCTGGAAGTGCTCGAAGTGAGAACACTGATTTGGGTCGGGTGTTCAAGTCCACGCAGGATGCGACTCGGGAACGCCACAACGTGCTGCCAAACATATATCTAGCCGGTCAATGATGAAAATTAAATGCCGGCAATGCCAAGGTAGCCCACACAACCAATTGAGGCGGGGAGGCTATAAGCAGTGGCTTTAAGCTGCGAGGGGGCGGTGGGACTGATGCGAGATACTGGGAATACCCGGATCTCCAAGCCGCGTCTTCCACTATCTTCACCAGCTGTTCATCTTGGCCCCGCTTTGCTTCCGAGCGGGTTGTCACATACCCCAATAGTTCAATTTCTATGGAAAGCGGTGTTCGGGGGCGGGGGCGCGCGGTTCCATACCGCAATTGGCTTGCTCCGGCGATGTTGTGCCAACGGGGCGTCAACGGGCCTTGATGCTAGGCCCACGTGTACATCAGGGCTAGCCATTTTGTTGGACTTGCCGAATTCGATGTACTGGGCTAGTTCGTTCATCGTCATCAGCGTTGATGATAACGATGAACACGAGCATTGGCGGGAGATAAATGTCGGTCAACGAGTCGGAAATAAACGAATTCCCTGGTCGATGATTGAAATGGTTGGACTGTGCTGGGTGTGCCTGTGGAAGAGCACGCCAACGAATGCAGTCCAACTAGCCGAAAGAAACGTCGCCGGAAACCACTAGCGGGGTACCGTCAACTGCCTGAGGTACTGACAATACCAAAATACCTAGTGCATGGGGACTCCTGGCATACTCTCGCCGGTGTGGTGCCGTCGACGGATAGTGAAACAGTTTGGTTTAGTCTGTCTTAGACTTCAGACTGGGCAGCCGAAGAGCGGGCGAGTGCTTGAAAACCCGGATGTGTCTTGACAGCAGATATTTGTGGGGAGGCGGCATTGTCGAGGATGGTTCCGATGAAGTTGACAACGACGCCCCGGGAGGGCTGTAGTATTCAGGACCCGGCACACCCGGCGGGAGTTCTGCGGTAGGCGGCCCCAGAGCCCAACAAGAGGTCAAGCTGGGATGGCGAGACTTGTGGATGCATATGAGCCATCGCAAGATCCCGCGGCCATCGACCAGCAGTCGCCATTTCTGCAAAGCCGGGGTCGACGGTCATGCATGGAATAGACATCAGAGAATTAAGGAAAACGGAATGTAATGGTTGGAAAATGGTTTCCTACATCTAGCAAGATCAAAATATATACAAGAAGGTAATGTAGTCACGGTTCTTCCCGCTGTCTTGGCAACGCTACTAGAACGCGGCAACGAAGACGGAGCAAGCCAAGCTTGCGAGGAGCACGAGGAATGGCGTCCTGGCCTTCTCATTACTTCCACTCGCGGACACCGGGCGAATGCTGCTGCTGGGGACAACCTGGGTGCCCGAGGCTGTCGCCCCATCCAGAACAGTAGGGAATCCCGCGCTCGGCTTGCCAGCGCTGGGAAGTGATGCATTCTGGCTTGGTACCACTGAAGGCGCAGACCACGTTGGTACCGCCACTGAGCTGCTTGCCACCTGGACCTGGGTTGTCCAGCTAGCAGTCGCAACGGCCGTCGGACCAGGTGTCCAAGCAGGGGGGCTCGGGGGGCTCGGGGGGGCGGGAGCGGGGGGAATGGCAGTCGGCGGAACTGAGGGGCTCACTGGACCTTGTTCCTTGAAGATACCGGCAGAGGGCGACGACTGGGCTTTCAGTGTCGGGGAAACCTTGGCGGGCGGGTTTGCCGGGGCGACCTCGACAGGGCTTTTGGGTCTGGGGGCGGCGACCTCACCAGTGCCGGCAACAACTGTCTTGCCAGACTGGTACTGGATGTTGTAAACGGGCGCGCTGGTGAGCACCGAGGTCAGGCCCAGGGTGTGGGGGCAACTGGGCTGATTGCTGACTGCGAGATCGAGTGTGCACTCCTCGTCTTGGCCGAGGGAGCATATGGCATCGCAAATGTTGAACAGAACGTGGTTCTGGGCCACCCAGCTGCTCGGCTGCGCCAGGCAGCTCGTCACAAAGTTCATGCTGTTGGATGCGCTGAGCGGCAGTTTCGAGCCTTGGGTGTAGATCAGGCTGGCGCACTCGGACGCATCCACCTCCTCGTAGTCCATGGCCACAGTGCCGCCCGCGATGGGATCGAGAGCAGCCGACTTGCCCGTCTGCAGGTAGTTCCATGCGTCGTAGCTGATATCGTAGGCGCCGCCCGACTGGTCGATACGCAGGAGGTGGACGGAGCGGTCCTGGTAGCTCAGCTTGATGCAGATGTTGTCGCAGTCGATGGAGCCCGGCCAGTAGGCAACGCGATCAGTGTTGATCTTGCAGCCGAGAACGCCAACCGACGACGAGTAGCTGTCATGTGGTGTGGTCCAGACACCCTTAGCCGTGGCGTGGCCAGCGAGGCCGAGGGCGGCGAAGGAAGCAAATGCGCGGAGGGTAGACATGGTGACGTCGTGGCTCCTGGTTTGGTGTTGGTTCCAGGTTGGAAAGAGCGCTTCGAGGAAAGAGAGTGTGTGTGGGTATCCAAATGATCGGTCAAATATTCGTGTAGTGCGCTGCAGTTTTGGGAAAGACTGTACTTGTGGGTATTCGGTTATCGATGTTGTGTTCGCTATGCTGTCATATCATCGTGTCGCTCTCGAGGTGCTGTAGTTTGCGTTTTATGCTAGAGTTCAAAGAACGAAATGTCGCTAGCCACATGCAGGCACAGACGACCAGAAGATCGAGAAGGACGGGATCAGCTACAAAGAAGCTGGCGCGCGATTGCTCTAAAGGAGTGGCCTGCCACAGTCGCAGAGAGAGTGTTGGCGACGTGGAAAAAGGAATGTCAGGGAGCGACAGCGGGCATGTTGGAGGAGCAAGAAACAAACACACTGCAGGAGGTGGGTGCGCCAGGGTTTTGCTGCTTTGTCTCCCGAACTCGGTGGAGACCGACCAGGGGTTGGTCTCAAACGTGGCGGGCCGCCACCGCAACACGTTGAAGCCCAAGGCCGAAAATAGCGCGAAGCCACTCGCTTTTTTGTCAACACCTGTCGCAGCCCGCAAACAGCTTCGAGGGTACTTCTCGATACCCCCATTGCCACGCGCAAGAGGCCTGCGGAATCAGCAGGGTGCTGAAATTCCCGAGTTGACGGTCGCACCTGTCCTCCCCGGCAGTTGCACAGAGGGTCAGCATCCATCGTCGTCTCTCCCGACGCGCAGAACCCGGGAATTGGAGCATGTGGGGCGGCTGATGTTTGGTGATCGCGGGAGGGGATCAGCGCTCGCTGATTGGGGGCGGAGGATCTGGGACCTGCATGAGCTGCAAGGGACCCGCCCTGGCCAGTCAGAAAAAACTCTGAGCGGAGCCCCGGCAACTCCCTCCCCACGCACCTGCCACAAACCCGACGGATTCCAGTCACAAACCACAAACCACAAACTCACCCAAAAACTCCTATGCTTCTCAAAAACGTCAGGTATGACAGATATGCATGATAATTTCGAAACACACGGATCTAATTGCTCTGTAATTCGTGCCCTGACGGCGGTGCCACGTGACTGCCCACCCCAATCCGTACCCTGGAAAACAGAGTTTGGGCATCCCCACATTCCCCCCAATGCAAAGATGGGATATCCAATTGGGGAAATCGCGCGCGATACTACAAGGGTTTGCCGTGCAGCGCTGCGGACCATGATCAGGGGAAGGCATTCATGATGACATAAATTTTGCGCCGCAACTGCCCTTCTCACTCCGATCCCAATGCCCCTCAGGCTCGCGACGGGCCGCACAACTCGGCGCATTTGCCAGCATCACCCGACTTGATTCGACAAAGTCGGCGCGCATATTGTGTTGTGATGGCGACCACCAAGACCATTCGGGCTTCCGCTTCCATCAGCAGCGGGCTTCCAGCATCAAATCCGATCATGCTCGTGGTTTCTCGCCATTTTTTCCTACCTTGGGTAGTCTTGCGTTGTCGCCGTGGCGCTCTGCTGCGCGGTCCACTGGCAAAGGCATCGCAACGAAACAGCGCGGAATGTTCCTCCAATCAGCCGCCTCCCTTCCCTACAGTGCCATATGCGCGCCAGTCAACTGGGGTCTGTTGCCTTGGCATGGAAAAGGACGGAGTTCCTTCCGGGATGCACAGCCGGAACACTGGGCTTGGGTTCACCCAAAGTCTGGATAAAAAGAATCGCTGCAATGGGTGGTGCGGGGGAGTGGGCGGCCACGTATAACCGGCGAAAGTGGCCGTCAACCACCTACTTGATGGAGATGCGTACCCAACAAACCCATGCGTTGCGAAGCTACTTGTAGGGATGGTTAACGTAGTATCTCCGTGGTGTTGAGTGAGCCGCCCGACCCGTCTCCGTTGTCTTGACGCGGAGGATCTCCTCCAGTCCTCAGTATAAAGCAGGCGTGCGGGAGCCTCACGTCGGGAAATGACCGAGTTTGCATGTGGCATCGTTTCACATCATGCGTTCCATCCTTCGTGTGGCTGCCGCGGCCTTGGCCGCGGTCCTGTTTCTCTCGGGTACAACCACAGCGTCGCCCGCCGTTTCTTACTACAACACGCTTGTGAACCAGCGCGCCGACCCCCACATCGTGAAACACACCGATGGCTGGTATTACTTTACTGCAACGGTACCCGAATTCGACAAAATCATTCTCCGTCGCGCCCAGACCATCGCGGGCCTGACGGCGGCGCCCGAGACGACCATCTGGAGGCGGAAGCAGTCAGGTGTCGGCAGCGGACAGGTTTGGGCCCCTGAGCTGCACTTCATCGACGGCAAGTGGTACATCTATGTGGCGCTCGGCATATCCGGCCAGTGGAAAATCCGGGCATTTGTGTTGGAAGGGACAGGGAGCAACCCACTTACGGCAAACTGGGTCGAGAAGGGACTTGTGAAGACCAATTGGGACACGTTTTCACTCGATGCCTCGACTTTCGTGGTGAATGGCACTCGCTATCTGGTCTGGGCCCAGCAGGAGCCCTCCAGAACCGATGAGAACAGCAGCCTCATGCTCGCTCCGATGCAGAACCCATGGACGATCAGAGGCACGGCCATCGCGATCTCGAGGCCGACGCTGAGCTGGGAGAGAATTGGGTACAAGGTCAACGAAGGGCCGGCCGTCATCCAAAGGAACGGGAAGATCTTCTTGACCTATTCCGCCAGCGCCACAGACTACAACTACTGCATGGGTCTTTTGACGGCCTCGGCGTCGGCCAACCTCATGAACGCGGCGTCTTGGGCCAAATCTCCCAATCCGATCTTCGTCAGCAACTCAGACACGAAGCAGTTCGGTCCAGGCCACAACTCGTTCACCGTCTCGGAAGACGGCCAAAGCGACATCTTGGTCTATCACGACCGTGGATATCGCGACATTGTGGGCGACCCCCTGAATGACCCCAATCGTCGTACCAGAGTTCAGAAACTGTACTGGAAGCCCGATGGCTCCCCAGAGTTCGGCGTGCCTGTTCCCGACGGAAACACGCCTGTTCGGTTGCGGTCGTCTACGAGCCCAAGCCTTTACTTGCGATACTTCAGTGGGAACACTCAAGGTAACAACGCGGCTAGTCTTCCTGAAACCCAGTTCCAGATTGTCAAGCCTGGACTATCTGGTGGGAGCTCGGTCAGCTTCGAATCTACCGTCAAGCCAGGCACATTTCTCCGTCGCTCCGGGGATCAGCTACGATTCGATGCCAAGAGCAGCCAAGGGAGCTACAATGCGGATACAAGCTTCGTTCAACGTACCGGCTTGGCCGATGCGACTGGGGTATCCTTTGAATCGTTTGACTCACCTGGCAAATTCATTGGCCTCAGTGGTGGAAGTTTGTCTCTGGTTCCCATCGATGACTCGACTAAGGGATCAGCAACATTCTTCCTAGAATGATTGGAAATCTGACAGGCTGCCTAGATATCCGGTGGTCATGTGATGTTTCTTGAAATACAATTACGTACCTAGTTAATCTCAAATGCAGAAGCTCCATGCCTAGAGTTTAGAATCAAGAGGTTGATAACTTCGAGTTGTGTTCTGTGCCGCCTGAGGAGGACGGCCGCGAGACCCCTGACAGCAACAATCCAAAAAATGCAGCCACGTCACCTGCATACCTCCACCAAGAAGGGTAATCTGTTATTTAATAATATGCATCCTCTCGTCAAAGAACAGACCCCTCAGACAAAGCCAGGTGTTTCGTTGGCATTCACGCCGGCCGCGAGTTTTGAGGGGGAACATCACATCACATCCTCAAGAGCCCTCACCACACGATACTCCTGATCAATATGCCTTGCCGGAGAACCAACGGCCTCTTTCAGTCTCCGGAGCAGGGGTTAGAGCGACCTGCATACTAGTACCTAGGCATTCTATCTTTAAGCCCCGGAGGCCATACGAGTCCGACCAACCCCAATAGGGACACAATCCCAGAACTGGTGGGACTGGGATGACGCATGCCAGTGGTATCAAGAGATTCATGCAAATCTTCCCACATACTACGTCACATGGCCACATGCAGATAGACTGTTAGTCCATGAGTATTGAAAGAAATGGGGTTGCATCACAGGATGTTTCGCACATGCAGAAAACTACCGATCGATTAAAATGAAGCCCAGGGCTAAAGCAAGGCCGTCTAAGTACCTTTGTAGTATGCGAAACCTATCCAAACGAGGCAGCCCTATACCGATGTTTTGGAAGATATCATCAAGGAGGATGCGATGTGCAACTTGTCAAATTGCCCGGTTACTAGGGTCGCAACCCCGTAAATCGTTCGTTGAGACTCGTACGAAGTCAACTCTTGACGCCAGAGAACATGATGCGGTAAACAAAATGCCGGCATCTCACGGCGCTCAAGGATGTTGAAAGGAGTGGATATGCTGACGTCTCTGCGACCGATTCACAGGGGCTTCCATGTGGTGCGGGACACACCAAATGAGAGGGGGTGCCTACTGAATGGCTCAGGCGGCCAAAGCGGGGAACGCGAACCAATAGGAGCTGACACAGACACGGGAACTTCCACCCACCGCCGCTCTTTCCCGCAGGGCTCGCTGGCTCACCCAAACTTCCCGGTGTTATGGATCGCCACCTTCCTATTGTCACCACCGCGTAGGACCTGGGCTGACGCTCAGAGTCAAAAATACCACACCAAAGCTGCAAAAGATGCCCCGACACCTTCGTGGTGCCATGGAAGGCGTTGCATTCCAGTCCAACACCAGGGTCCTCCTCGCGGTCGAGATCAGCTGCCGTGATCCTCCAATATTCTGACAGCACGATCCGTCTGCGAGGCGGGCGCCGGCCGGGAAGACAGAAACCCGATCTTGTTTCCACCGAGGTAATCGTCCTGATTTTTCAGTCTTGATGCTCAAAGTTGTCGCGGCTTACCCCCCATTCCACTTCGTGTCGTTCAATGTGTCCGCTGCCGGGCGGTCCGGAAGCACCCATGTCATCGCACGCGGGCGTTCACTGCACGGACGGCTCATGTGGTTCGCCAAAGCCACTTCCCTTACCGGGTCAGCGAGTTGGCCGAGGCGGGACGGGCTTGCCCACGGTCCCTGGATTGCGAGGCGCATTTCAACGGCCGACAGGCTGCATCGGCCAACGGTTAAGCGACGTGCAGGAGATGACAGGGTCGAGCGGCCGACAGGCTGCCCGTATCTACCACCATTCGTTCGACATGATCCGGTTCGAGTCGGCAGCGGAATTCAACACCAAAGTTCAGACGAATTGCTGGCACAATTACAGGCAATGCAACCGGGACTCGCCATGCTTGTTTTCTTTGGTGTCGGGCCCCTTTTGGCCTTTCTTTTTGTCGAGGGGGCTCTTCAGGTTTGCACTCTGTTTCCTCTTTTTTATCACAGAACCCGTCTACGTGCAGATCATAACCCTCCCTCTTGAACCGCATTGTTTCGTCACTTCATCCCTGTCCCTGACTCGCCCATTAAAGCGGCCTGTCATGTTACTGTTCAAATTTCCCGATACCCGAAACACAGGGTCGAGACGGGATTGTCGTTCAAATATAGCTTCTGCATTTCCCAATCAGGCGCACTCTCTCTTCTCCACACCACCTCCAACAGCGATCGAGGCCAAGGATGAGGTGCAGGAGCAGTAGGACTATTGAGCGCCCTGCCCCAGGACGTCACATCATCGCTCTCCCGCCCTACACTAAGATGAGAGGCCTCGAGACCCCTGCGCACCCCAGAATCTCCTGCATGCCAAGCTTTAATGACCTTGCCGATCAACCGCAGGCGTTCGAACACCCTGGTTGCAGGTGTCAAGGTGCAAGACGTACTCCTACCCCCTATTCCCCCACGTGCCACAGCATTCTGTCGGTTTAGGGGGTAGAGTGTCACCTCAACTCGCCGAAGCGATGCGAACTATCGAATATTCTCAGACATATCTGACGGCCTTCGCGTCCAAGAGTATCGCCATGCGGCAGCTGCCTTTCGCCCGGGTTGCTGAGCAGCGGTCAGCGGGCCATGCTACGACGGTGGGTACGAGGTAGCTGAAGTCCGCGAAGAATTGAGGCTGCCTTAAGCTGTCTTGTCTAGGTGGTGCCAAGAACGGATTGGGAGGTTGTAACCAGCGTATGCACCCTGGACAGGGACCATGCCCTTCAAAAACTGGCACAGGTATAAATCAAGTATCCCCAACTACTTCTTTCTCTCAACCTTGTGTGAAGGACAAGGTGACCGGGACCACCGTCAGCTTCCCCACTCTCATTACGTGTTGGCCTTTCTCTTCTCACCGTCTTTGTCCTTGGACACATCTCCCATTCATCTTACCCCTAGCCTCCTCCTAAAATCGCATTGTTCAAGATGCGCGTCATTCCTTTGATGCGAGGGCTTGGCTGCCTGGCCTTTGTTGGCCTTGGCAGCGCCGTTCCTGCCTCTATACCAACTGAGCAGGATCTATCACCTCGGGCCGCGCTCGTAAAGAGGGCCCCGACTTGCAACACGCCGACGAACCGTGCCTGCTGGACTTCTGGATTCAACATCAACACGGATTACGAGGCCCAGTTTCCCGCTACTGGTGTTGTTCGAGAGGTAGGTTGCCATCTCAAAACGAGGCCATTACAATGCTACTCTGAAGCTGACAAGAAGGCTAGTACAACCTTGTCATCACTGAGCATGACAACTGGGTTGGAGGCGATGGCCTTCCCAAGAAGAAAGCCATGTTGATCAATGGTGAGTGACCTCAGCCCCAGAGATATTGGGACCTCCAATCTCTAGATATCTTTCTAACAATCGAATCAGGCCAATTTCCCGGTATGACTGCATATTGCTTGTGGGCATTGTTGTGCAAGCCGTGAGCTAAGTCTGCTTCTAGGTCCTACCATCAGGGCCGACTGGGGTGATACAATCCGTGTCACTGTTACCAACGCCCTGCTCGTCAATGGGTGAGTTTCTAGTGTCCCACTCCCCGTTTCATTATCGATTTTGGCTCCTGACACTCAATCCCAGCACTTCACTCCACTGGCACGGCATTCGAATGCTGAACAACAACGTAAATGACGGGTATGTATCTTCTCTTGCGGGTTTTGAGATGTGTTCTGATAAGGATCCAGTGCCAATGGTATCACCGAATGCCCGCTTCCGCCCGGAGCTTCAAAGGTTTACACATTCAGAGCCGAACAATATGGCAGCTCATGGTAGGTGATCTCTTGCACGACAACTTGGGAGCCGGCGCCCTGACACAGCCCACAGGTACCACTCGCACTTCTCTTCCCAGTATGCCAATGGTGTTGTGGGAACGATCCAAATTGACGGCCCTGCCTCGCTGCCGTACGAGGAGGACCTCGGAGTCTTTCCGATCACCGACTGGTACTACGGTGCTGCCGATGAGATACAACACTCCCTCATCCCACCACCCGGCGCCGCTCCGCCCTCGGATAACATTCTGTTCAACGGAAGCCACGGTGAGTCCGAGTTTCCCGTGAAATACTTAGGGTTAGGGTTACCCCTGGTTTCAACTCGACTGACACGAAGGTAGTAAACGCAAACGGCGGAGGATCCTACGCCCGCGTGAAACTCAAGCCAGGAAAACGTCACCGTCTGCGTATTATCAATACAAGCGTTGATAACACCTTTACTGTCTCGCTGGTAAATCACCAGTTTACAGTCATTCAGACAGACTTCATCCCAGTCAACGCCTTCACAACCTCGAGCATATTTCTGGCTGTCGGCCAACGCTACGACGTTACCATCGATGCCAGCCAAAACGTAGGGAACTACTGGTTTAACGTGACTTTTGCGTCATCGGGACTCTGCGGCGTTTCTAATATTCGCCTCCCGGCCGCGATCTTTGACTATGAAGGTGCAAACACGACGGCGCTTCCGACTATTTCGGGCACTCCCCCGCCGGACAGCCTTTGCGAGGATAACACAAACTACAGTCCAATCGTCACCCGCACTGCCCCTGCTGCTTCCTTCGTCGCCTCTGCCGCCAATGACCTCGATCTCAACATCGCTGTTCAGAATTGGGAGGGTCAGCAGCGCGTTTACTGGAAGATTAAGGGCCAGGATATGAACATCACTTGGGATGAGCCAACTCTCGAGTATCTTGCAAAGGGATCCATGGACTTTCCGAGTCGATACAGTGTTTTCCAGGTGCCAGAGGCAAACCAGGTACGTGGATGTCAGAGTGTGGGCGGAAAGTGGTGTTGGATTTGCTGACAAAATGACAGTGGTCGTTCTGGGTTGTGGAGAACCTCCTTGGAGTGCCTGTAAGTCTCTGATCTAATAACTGTAAAGTTCAATAAGACTGACATATTCCTCTAGCACCCCTTGCATCTTCACGTAAGAATTCAACGGATGGACTTGGGTTCCGGATGACAACTTGCTGACTCTCACAGGGACACGACTTCTTGGTCCTTGGCCGCTCCCCAGCTGTAGCAAATCCCTTCGCCATCAGTGCCCGGCGGTACAATGATGCAACCGATCGGGCCACTCTCAACTTCAGCAACCCAACCCGACGCGACACTTCCATGCTGCCTGGAAATGGCTGGCTTGTGGTCGCCTTCAAGAGCGATAACCCGGGCGCCTGGCTCTTCCATTGCCACATCGCCTGGCACGTCTCGCAGGGCTTGAGCGTGCAGTTTTTGGAGAGAGTTTCTGAGATTCCAAGTACCGTCCCGTTGAATGCCATTGAGCCTGTGTGTACTTTGTGGACGAACTATTACAACATCTCACCGAACAAGCAGTTTGACTCTGGACTCAGACTGTGAGACTGTGGAGTAAACTTGATGGAACTCAGTTAGAGTTCACGGATTCTGCAGGGGGATTCGGTGCCCGGAAGTTGATTTCTACTAGAGAATAGCTGGATAGTTTAACAGAGAACTTTGGCTCACTTTGGGCGACTCGTGGTGGTCTCGTTCCATTGCTTGAAGTTAGGACCGAGAATGGCGTTGTTGGTGACGAGGCGGTGCCCGAGGCTCGGGTTTTTTTTTGTATGGGCCGATTGGTTGGGTACACGAATTCGTCGTCTTCTCCGTGCGAATACCTACCTACCTGCTGGGAATATTCATAGGTAGGTGCAGTTATTTTGATGAGGGATGGACAATATTACTACAAGCCATGGGCTGCGTTCACTGTAAGAACTTAACACATCTTCCGCACTGGGCTGGGGGCCTCTTTTCTTTGCTGGAGCATCCAATCATGCCTGGTTCGCGACAACTCAGCAGATACGAAAGAACTAGACCAGCAGATGCGAAAGACGATCCATGAGTGCACAGTCTCCCCCAATCGAGAACTGAAAGCTCCTTTTACACACACCCGCGTCTGATCTTCATAGACTTCGTAGGTACCTATGCCCGAGGAGCTTGAGACTGCAGTCTCTCATCCCGACCCAACCCTCCTGGGCACGATTGATGAGAGCGACGACAGGTCGGCTTGATACAAAGTGTCAGAATCTTGGACCCAATGCGGCTGCTGAGCCCTTGGAGGTGGTCGGCTGGAACGCTGGCTTTTCGTGGGCGCTTCTCAGCATTGGGCCCGCGAGAGGGGCCTGCGAGAGTGGTTGGATGTTGACATGGGCCCCAAGTTGAGGGCCTTTGCAATTAGGGTTGGCTGGTACCGCACGCACGAGTCGGTACCCCCGAATCGGCCCCAAGTTTGTTGAATTTGGTGGAGACCTCCCGTCAGTCCTCAATCATGGAATTTTCCACGAGGTAGGGACTGTGCACTCTAGCCTGTTTTGGCAGTGGCGTTGGCGCCGCGACAGTGCGGTCATGACCACAAGCCCACCGCGCCTTCCCTTTCAGCAATCCATGCTGCAAGCCTCACATTGGCTCACGAAGGGGGTGGTGGGGGCCGGACTTTCGCCCAGGTCATTTTGACTTGCTTGCACCATCTTGACGTTTCGGGCGCTGTCTGCTCTTGATCGACATCTTCCTTTCCAACGCACACGCATAAACTGGACGCGGGGCCGAAACGCCGCCTTGAAGCATTTACCCGACCCCCAGTAGCGTCCGAGATAGAGTCCCGGTCGCCACTTGAGGGCCGGCATCGGCAGGGACCGGCGACGCGTCCCGTCGCGCCAATTGTGTCCAGCTCTAAAGCCTTGGTGTGTTTTTGCCCCACGGCGTTCCCAATCCCACGCTGCCGCTTTGAGCAACACTGATCCTCTCTTTCACTCTCAAGCTTCAGGATTTCACACACAATTTGATAGAACAGTTACACTCCGACGCAAGCCTCGACCTCGGCGGTGCCGCAGACTCCCAGGACCGCAATGGCGACGCCCCGCCGCCCAGAGAGGACACAGACACAAACGAGAAACAAGAGCGGCTCCAGACATTTGTCCAGACAGCATTTGCATCCTACCCCGCTGCAAGACACCGCGACATCATTACCGCCGGTCTCGAGACTGCACCTGTCCTTCAGAAGAGCCTCCTAACAGCCGCCGAGCAGGTCCTCAGCGATTCCGACTGGAAGGCCATTGGGCGCGAGAGAGAGCGCCGCCGCCGGGAATATCGCAAGGGGAAATACACCGAGTACCTCGACGATGCATGGGGCAGTCGCCATGCCTGGCTCCCCGACCGGTTCCGCATCCCCGGCCCCTCGAGCAAGCCGCTGAACGTGCATATTCTTAACAATCTGACAACCATCACCAAGAAGGCGCTAGCTGGAGGAATAACACTTCCATCCCTTTGGGCGCCGGGCGGTGTCCTCTCAAAAGCATGCGAAAAAGCATGCGGAGAGCCGAGCAACCCTCCGAGACTCACTCGCGACGCGGCTCAATATGCACTCCGTGATATCAATATCCAGATCTCTAGCCTCGCCGAAGATGACCGGGCTCAACTCCAAACCCAACCAGAGAGAGAAAGTTCCCTCCCCAACGAAAAGATACGAGCGAGCAGCGGTTCGCAATCACCATCGTTGCCGGAACGAGATGAGCTGGAACCTATCCCAGAGCGCCCGAGAGCGTCCAGCCAGAAAGAGGGCAACCACGAACACCACTCTCGCTCTGGGCCTAAATTGCCTCGAGATCGACCGCCCACGCCTGCTGCCTCTCAATCGCTCTCGTCGGTGTCGGCTTCATCATCACCCGAGCTCGGTCGAAGACATGCTAACGACCTTGAGCCTGTTGTGGAGGACTCTATCTTTCCAGGTCCCTCGACCCCCGATGCGCATGCCCAGAAGCTGTGTGGGGAGATTAGATCCGGCCTTCAGGGACAGCTAGATCTGCTTAAAGGTCGCGAAGGTTCCATATTCAGCTTGGGGTCGCCCTCGTCGGTTTCCGCCGGTTACTCCGAAACTGCAGAACGCCAGGAGCTTGAGGATTACGAAGATGCTATTTTACAGCTGCAGTCGGAGTCCGAGTATCTTGCAGATAGCACGATGCGATACGTTATCAAACTTCTTGAAACGGTCCATGGCAGTCCGGTAGCGGCCGCACTTGATCCCTTGTGGCTCGAGTTGGATGGCTCCGATCTGCCTTCGAAGCTCCCCAGGGCCATCCTTCAGCGGCCCGGAAAGCCGACATTGATTCCACTACACCATCGCCAACCTGCACTTCATTGGACGCTGTTGGAGATGACCATTTCCGATACCAGATTTGTTGACTTTCGCCACTTTGACTCTCTCAGAGGGTTAAAAATCGCAGAGACGGTTCAGGAAAAGATACAGTGTTGGGCTCGCCGTGTACTACCTGGCAAATTTATCCGATTCAAAAGCGTTGTAAGTGCCCCGTTGGCGTTGGTAAAAATTGATTCCAACAAGGTGTAGGACTGCCCCAAACAGAAAGACGGAACTAGCTGTGGCGTGTTCGTGCTGGCCGTGATGCGCTATCTTCTGAGAGGTGAAGCAATACCGCCACAGCTGAATGGACAAGATATTCGGCGGAGTCTTCTCAGCCTGCTCTACTCAAACCCTGTGGCGGGTAGCTCTGGACAGAATCTTGTCGAGGAACAGAACGAGGCATCACCCGCGCCAAACACCGCGACCAGCCCTTTGCGCAACTTGCCTAGCGGTGTTGGCGTTCGAGCTCCAATGAATTACCCGCTTGGAAGTTATCACAACGGCCTTAACCTAGCTACCCCGTTGCAACTCACTCAGAATCACGTTGATGCTCTGCCCATGGCCATTGGTCAAGCCACCGATTCGGCAGCCCAGCCTGCTCAAGAGCAACCGAGTCGCAGCGCTGCAGATGGTTCCGCGGATGCGAACACGAATGTTGCCTGGGACACCAAAACGATGGTACGCACGGATCCTGGGCAAGACGTCGTCAGCCACGTATCCCGGAAAAGGTCGATATCGGCACTGGGAGAATCATCTTGTCACAATCTAGGCTTTGACGGGGACCACTGCCCGAAGGACGAGAATCCCGGCGGCTTGAAGCGCCGAATGATAAAGTTTCTCACGTCACGAGACATCCTTCAACCTGCTGCCGCCGCTGCAGAATCCGCTCATCTTGCCCAGAGACGCAGCGATCTCGAAAAGGCCAAGGCCGACGCGCAGCAGCAATCACTTGTTCACGCGGCTCTTGTCAATCATCTTCAGGTGGATAGCGAGAAGAAGGCCAGCTTGGTGGAGCGATTTCGAGACAACGTTATGAAAAGCGCCGAAGAACTTGGTGCCGCGGCAGCTGTCGACGGACAGACCGTGTTTCGGGATCTTGTGGTTCTTCCTACTCTCCAAGCAGCCGAAGGGGCTGTCAAAGGCTTCAATAGCCGTCCAGATCCACAGATGGAGGAATTTCTTTCATCCATGGCCAGGCAGGCCGAAGGGGCAACCACACACGTACGAGAGCTAGAGGCTGAGGTCAGCCGCTTGGAGGACAGTGTCTCAAAAAGAAAGAAGGGCCTGAACTTGCTGCAGGCTTTAGCCGAAGTCGATTTTGAGTGCTTCTAAATGCTCAGTTGTCACAGTTGGTCGTTCACCCCTTTTCCCGCGATATTTTACTAGAAACAGAGACCTGTCCGTATCAGATATGTACGAAGCCAAAGCGATCTCTATTGCTCTTTTTTTTCTGGCTTCCCGCACAAGGAGATCTAGGTACAGGCACACCAGTTAGCTCAATAACATGATCTTTATCATAGCGTCTCAGCATGGACACATAGCCGTGATGGCCAGCGGTGATGACTCAGTCAACTTCGAAGTATGCATCAGCCCAGGGACTGGATCATGGCCCTTTACGCGCAACACTACTGCAGAGGTGCACAGAGAACATCATCCAACTTAGGCTGATCGGGTCCGGAGAGCGCAAGAAATCTAATGGGGGCGAATGGCCAACGAGGCAGAATAGCTACCCACCATTGATATGTGTCAAACATGCTACCCTGACAGAGTGTGACTGAGCTGACATCTTTGAGCAGGCTTGGATCCCTCGAGTCCACATGCAAGGACGACCTCTTGAAAATCGGCTCCGCCGCGGCCCAGCTTTATCCTCAAAGTTCATGAATATTATTGACCCCCCCTCGCGACACGCTTCATCTCCGGTTATTCTGCCTCCACGCTTGCATCGGGCACATCATCCTTTGCAAGTCAACATCGATTCTCTCAGGCTCGCTCTCGTTTTCCTGCGTAGTCCGCAGCCCCCGCTCGCTCGTTCAAGAACCCCGCTCGGAAGGCCCTTGATGGGCGTATTCAGAGTTGGTACAATAGCAGGAAACTCACCGAAAGACGGCCGCAGCCAATAGACATTGGTCAGTCGAAGCCGAGCTGGAGTGCCGCCTCTATTTTGAGGACTTTGGGCTATAATCGTGCCGTGTCTTCGGTAATGAGCAGGTTTCTCTTTACTGGGAAGCGAGGTACGTACTGGCGGTGCTGAGAGAGTATCGAAGTCAAAACCAGCCCATCAGCTCGTATATGACAGCTTCGCCAGCGCCCCAGTTCCTCAGTGGTACCTCTTGCAGGACCTTGCAGCTGCCGGCAGATGACATTTCTGCCTATGATAGATGAGAAGGATGGCCGTCTTACCTTACAGCGCAGTGGAGAATGACCCTGGCGATGCGGGGCTGAGCGCTGAGCTGGACGCTGATTGATGTGAATCGTCGCTTATTAGACGAGGCCCATCTCGTCAGGCACACGACTGTGGTTGGCCACTTAAATAATTATTCCAGATTACGTACAGAGTGCATTCTGGGGGCGCTGCTGTGAGGTTGGTGGCTGTCATGCATTTCGTACAGTCCGTCGAGCAGGGTCGCGAACCGTGGAAGATGCCGGATTGATGGGTGTGGGTACTTTGAGTCTTGGACGCATTGCCCCTCATGGATGAATTCGAGTCTGTGGAACACCAGTTCAACTGAGCGTGGCAGCTTATATACGTACCTTCTCTATAAGAATGTGTCAGGACCTCCACCCAACACATCAGGAGATCACCTCGCATACTACCAGACGTCACCGGACATAGTTCGATTCTTTCCATCTCCTAGGTCAGAATCTGAGTCTGTCATTCAGAAGACATCGCCTGTCAAACTAAAATGAGGTCCTTCTCTTTACTTCCCATGCTGGCCAGCCTGGTGGCTGCGGTTCCATCGAACTCGGGAGTCCCACGAGCACTGGTAGCCCCGGCCGCAACTCCCCCATCAACGGTTCGGGTGGTAGGGGTTAGCCTCCTTGGCTCTGGATGCCCGCCTAACACTGCAGATGTGCAAATCGACGCAGGCAAGACCCTGATGGAAGTAACGTTCAGCGAGTACATAAGTAGGCGTCTATCTGTAACACAAACGTCAGCCACAGTGTCTCAGGAGTGGCCTTTCATGCCTGACATATCGCATTTTATGATTGAACCGGCGAAACTAACGTCTTCGCAGTCCAGACGGGTCCCGGTCAGTTCCACGGCCCTTGCTTCGACCGTGGCGACGTTCATCAATGAACTTCTCCGTCTAGAACCCATTTCCGCTTTGAATTATGAGTTGACTTTTCTATTTCCAGGTACTCGGGCATCGGATTGGAGAAAGAACTGTAAGAAGCCCTTTTGGACAACATGAGACGTCATGACCCGGCATTTGATCAATGCGTTTCATGAACCGTTGTTGGAATAACCGCGTCGCACGGGCATTTCTGACCAATGACCAACTTGCAGGCAAGCTGACTATCAACCTCGCCTACGACGAAGGATTTCAGTAAGTCTTCAAGCAAATGCGACAGGATGCGGAGAAATGCTTACGGTCACAGGTTCGCCACGTTGTCGTATGTGGACTCGCTCACCCCTTCACGGATTTGCTGATACGGTACTCACACAACAAACTATCAAACTAGGACTGAGATGAAGGTAATGATAAGCATTCTTTGCCCAGTGGTACTGAACATTGCAGGCGAACACCCGGGGGCTGGATCAGACCGGCAACGCTATCATTCGGACCTTTGGCTGACAGTTTTCGCTGCAGGGATTCGCCCAACTTCCCAAAGGCTCTCGGGGAACCTGTGAGTAGGAGCTTTCATGTTCTGGGGGACCGTGACACTCGGTTAGGATCCCGAGTCGTCGTCGGGCACTTGCAACCCTAACCCTGAACCCCTGAACCCCTTTTCACACAATGACTTTGACAACCTACGAACTGACCACACCACCCAGGCTCGAATACGTTCGACTTTACCGGTGTGCCTGGCTCTAGCGCATTCTCTATCTCATTGGTCGGCGAAAAGGAGGGTCCATTCACCCTCAAGGTAAGGGATAACCTCCTTCAGATGGCGAACTTGACTAAAACGTCTCGCAACACCAAGTCCGATCCCGACCTCGTCTCGTGGTCTCCATGCGGAGGAAGCTCGAATATACTCAACCTCAATTCGCAATGCAATATTAGGTAGGTGAACGCTTCCCTTCGACGGAAAAGTTGACTAACATCTCGCAACTTCAAGTCCAACGCAGCAGCAGGCTCTCATTGCCGTAAGTTCGCCTTCTTTGGAATCCCCTCATTGATTTGGGGAACAGTGGGGCCTCTCGTCTAACACTAGACAGGTCGATCGAATCAGCGGCAAAGTGACGGTGAACGTCTCGCTTGACTGGAGAAAGTGCCGATAGGAAGTCTTTGCTCCGGATGGCCCATAACGGTGACACGTCCGCGACCTGGACCTTTTTCCAGTAGCGATGGGCAGAATCCACGGGTGAGTACTTGGAGGTTTGGATGCTTTGATGCTTGGGGCGGACAATCAGTGGTTGGAGGTGTTGCCCGGATGTTGTTCTTTTCTCCGCCGTCTGTTATGGGGGCCACTTCCCCTCGCGCGCTCCACTTGAGCTCGCACCTTGAGTTTGCGCCACGTCCGAAGTTAGCTCCATATGCAAGAATATGATTGTGTATGCTGGTGGTTGCGTGTTATTGTACGTGAGTGCTTTTGGTACACGTCGGCCCGCTTCTTCGGCAGGCTGGTCTTCATTCCTCGGTATTTCGGATGCCAATGACTTTCGAGGTCATTGAGCCGACCTAGGAGGTTGGATGCCGTTGAATTATGGCGTACGAAGGCCTAGGCCAAAAGAAAGGGTCCCCTCAGGCAGTGCGAAAGATGTCTTCCTACTGTTACAGACTGTCCATGGTTTTGGTTTTGGCAGGCTACCTCCAATTACAAAAGGGCCTGCCTGAGTTCTGAAAAGGCCTTGCTGTATCCTCAAAAGGCCGCTTGTATGCTGGAAACGCCAGCCTACAATCTAAAAAGGCCTTTCACGATGCGGTCAAGACCCTTCATGTTCCCGGATAGGACCGTGAGAGGATTCCAGTAAGGCCTTTTCGCACGGGCAAGAGACGCCGTTTGTTATGGCCCAAACCTTCGTACTCGGGCAGCCTCCCTGTTCCTAAGTTTGGCAATCTATTATTAGAACTTGAAGGTTAACAAGGCTATGTTGTGGTAGGATTGAGAACCTAAAACCCGGCATACAGTCCCTCCTAGAAGACCATTTGAGACCGTATTTCAGCTAGAGCCGAACCCCGCGGCGTAAACGAGTACAGTTGGGACTGCCTGATGGGATGCTAGGTCAGCGGGCATAGTTGAAGTCACGCGACGGATGGTGGGGATAGGTTGTTAAGACTACAAAAAGAGTAACAGGTGTATCTCATGCTCTAACTGCACTGTGATTAGGTAGGTACTAATAGGTACGAGGATTATAATTAGATGTACCTGTCTCATGTTATCTGGCTTGGAGCTCATCTTGCCCGTGTGACATCTGAGTTCTTCAAGTTCAAGCTATCAGGTCGCCTCTCAGCCGCTGTGAACAACACCGCTGCCACCTCATGCTGAACCTTCACACCGAGGCAGCACAAGGCCTCGTTCTCCTCATGTATCCCGATTCCTCCCGTTCATGCGGCCTTTGCGGAAGTGGGGTGATGCGGTGGTGACGGCCCCGCATTTCGGCACCCCCGCCCTGCGGCACCCCCAGGGAACAGCAGCGACCCCTCACCTCTTCCGAGCCTGGCGTTGAATACAAAGAGAAGAAAAAACCACAGATCCCGCCCACGATGCTGGATCTTGGCAAAAACTGAGGTTGCTCCAAGTGCCGCCTGGTATCGAGCGCCGTCAACGGAGGAGTCACGCTTTTTGCTGTGGACCGAGCCTCGAGCAGAGGAAGGGCACAGCTGATTGGCAAGCACAAGTGGCCGGCCCCACAGTGGGGCTTTCCGAAATTTCAGTTCAGTTCAGCCCTAACCCTTACCTCGACTCCCAAATCTTGCCGCGGCGCGTCCAGGCGGAAAGCAAGGACGGGAATCCTCAAAGCAAACATCCCGTCCTAATGCCACAACACTAGACACCGCTGTCTCAAACCGCGCCGATCCAATTACCCTGTTCTCCTCGGTAGCTCTGAGGAAACCCTCTACAGCATGCTTTCCCAGCGCGTCCAGAGAGCCCAACTCCAGCATCTCGACCACGGTATGTGGAAGCCCAGCGCTTGGCGCCACCAGGTGCGCATCTCGATGGTCACGAGTGAGTCCATGCCAAGATGGGCCAGAGGTACCGCTATTGACGTTTCCCGGTCGTTCTCCGACCGCAGCAGGAAGTCGAATACGTGCTTTCCAATTTCGAGCGTCAGCGTGCGCTCCGCGTCGGCGCTCACGGGTGTCGGCCCGCACGCCGGCGAGGAACACCTTGAGCCCTTCGCTGCTACATGCCCGCGAGCCGGGGCCCTTCGCCGCCCTGTTATGATACACTGCCATATGACGGTCTGCACACCAGATGGCTCGGGTCTCGGGGTGCGTCGGCGGCATGTGGGTGCCAAGCCCCAGGACGAAGGTGTTGCGGGATACAAAGCCACCGCCCAACTCGGACGATGTCGCGGTCGACGCGGGGAGGAGCATCATCGCCGCCCCCACCGCCTCCAACAACTCCACCTCGCGGATGCTGTGTGAGCTCGTCATCTTTATCTTGCGCAGCAGCTCATCATTCTTCGAAATGAAGCCGATATCCTCGACACCGCCAATGTCGATGGCGGACGCCGCCAGGCCCAGCTGATTGCGGTACTGGACAAACGAATTGAGGAACGTGTTGGCACCCGCGTAGTTAGCCTGCCCCGTCTGACCGATGATCCCGGAGAGCGACGAAAAGAGGACAAAGAATTCGAGCACAGCGCCCGCCGCGATACTGGCGTTGTGCAGGTTCCAGGTGCCCTTTACCTTGGGAGAAACTGCACCTTCCCATTCGTCGAGTGTCATGCGCGTGAAGGCTTGGTTGTAGAGGGCCATGGAGAAGTTGACGATACCCTTGAGGCTCGGCGCCTGTTGCAGCGCACGGTTGACGTCGTCCTCGTCGGAGACGCTGCCCTTGACGATGAGCACCTCGCACCCCATGCTCTGCAGCTCGCGCACAAGGGTCTGGTCTTCTGCCGCCGCTGCGGGATAGGTAGACCAAGCGCCGAGCGCCGTGCTCCACCATGTCAGGTAGCGCGAGACCGCTCGACCGAGACCGCCGAGGCCGCCGGCCAGTAGGTAGGATGCCGAGCCATCCAGCTCGAGCTTCTTGAGTCGCCCTACAGGAGGGGATTTCGTGATCAACGACACCAGAAGTCGGCTCTTCCTTTACCTGAACGACGATCTTACCGATGTGCGCTCCCTTCTGCATGTAGCGGAAAGCTTCCTCTATGGCTGATGCCGCAAAAGACGGTTGTCGGCCCGATGGGCCTGATATGTCCATCTTCGAAGAATCCCATAATGGATCGCATCAACTCTTTGCATAGATCCGGCTTCTTGAGGCGCAGCTGTTCGACGTCGACACAGCAGTAGCTGCGGTTGGCCGGGAAAACGTCCATATCCAACTTTCCAGCCCCAACGATGTGTCTCTTACCAATCTCGATCATCTTGCCGAACTCGGCCACGCATCGCCAAGTGGCATGCAACAGCTCCCCAGAGAGCAAGTTCAGGGCAAGATCAACCCCCTTGCCGGCAGTCTCGCGCATGACATCCTTGACGAAGCTGGTGTTTCTGAAGTGGAAGATGCGGTTCCGGGGAATGCCAAAATTCTCCATCAGGTGCTGAACCTTCTCCTCGCGGCCAACATTGGTGTATATCTCTGCTCCCACCATGCGAGCGGGCTGAATAGCGGCAATACCGACACCGCCACAGGCGCTGTGGATCAGGATTGACTGGCCCTTGCGCAGACCGCCGACATTGAACAGGGAATATACGACGGTGATGAAGACTGCCGGCTTAGTGGCAGCATCCACAAACGACGGGCCGCCCACCAGCTTTTCGAACATGTTCTCTGGCATGGTAACGTGGGTGGAGAAGCAGTTGCGGCCCATGAAGAACACCTTGTCGCCGACGGAGAGCCCTTTCACCCCGGGTCCGACGCGGAGAACCACACCCGACCCCTCCAGCCTGAAACTGTCCTCATGGGTCTGCATGGGACCCATGGCGTTCATGATGTCTCTGGAGTTCACGCCCACGGCATACGTCTCAATCTCGACATCGTCGCCCTCAAGGGCCTGCACTGAGCGTCGCCTCCACTCCAGCACCGCCAAGCGGCCTGGTTTGCTGGTACCAAGAACGAACCTGTCGAACGGGTAGAGTCTCCCGACGTTGACCACGCCATCGATGATGGCATACTCGAAATCCGGCTTGAGTGTCCCATCTTCTTCCCTCGCCCAGAACGCCTCGAACACATCGGCGATCTGCTTCGTTGAGGAAGCAAAGTCGTCCACCCCCGTGTCGCCACGTGAGCCGGAGCGAATGGTACGGGCGGTGCCAATCATCTGCGCCTAACGCGGATCGCGTGACTGCACCTGCGAGACCCGTGACACCCAGAGGACGCCTGCGCCGTTGGCCCCAGTATCCGTGAAAATTTCTTGAAGGTCTGGAAAGTCGCCGCATCCATGTTCTCTAGGAATGGGCGATGGAGGTCGAGCAGGGAGATGATGTCTTGGCCAGCGGGGAGCTCCGCGCCCAGGTGATACAGGTCGACGGAATATCCCCTGCTCTGCAGCTGCAGCCCAAGCTGGCTGCGCCGTTCTCACCCCCTGGCAAGCAGAACAATGTGATCTTCTTTGCTATCAACTTGGGTGTCTTTGAAGGCTTTGCTACCATGATGGCATTGAACTGGAACGGCTCCGGCGAGCCGAATACCACCGTGTCGAGTTCCTCGAACCCGGCCGCAGCCATCTCCTCCTCCCAGTGCGTCGGATGAACATGCGGCTCGTCGACACGCCGGTCGGCCCCGCCGCGCCACGAATCGGGCAGAGCGCCGAAGACACAATTAACTTACCCAGACGACGATGAGAATTCATGTAGCAAGAGTCGCCCCTCGGGCGCGAGAAGCTGGCGCACGTGACGCAGACTATCGTTAAGGGGTGTGTATAAGGTTTGTTGCGACGACAAGGTCATACTAGCTGCCCTCGAAGCCCTAGTCATCCGGCTTCTTACTAATGCCGAGCGTGGTGTACTCGATGTTGGCAAGTCGCTTGAAGCGCTCGCGCTCGCATTCGTCGGTGAAGTTGTGAATCTTTACAAGGGTCTCGTCCGCCAGTAAGATCTTGGGCGCATCCGGCGCACCCGTGAAGAAACCCGTGACGCTGGTCAGAACCTTGTACATGCCGATGGCGGCATCGAACGCTGGTGTGTCTGAGAGCTGCTTGGCGAGCGCGATAACACGATCGAAGATGGCCGTATTTTCCATGGCGAGGACGCCCCCGGCATCTATGGCCCGCAGCTGGCGCCCCACCCACAGTTTTTGCATCCAGTTTCGACAGGCTTAGTCCACAGCTCAGGTGGCCTTATAATAGGTGTTACATCGACGGTCCTTGCCTGTACCAGCCCAACCCTTGGCGGAACCCTCAGGCTCGGGCTCCCCACAGGTGCCACATCCTTCTAATAGCACAGGTAGCACAGGTTCCCTCTCCACTCCAGTCTTCGGCAAATAGTTGTAGCATGGGCCACAGCGGCGATCAGCCCCCGACCGATGCCATCTCGATGCGTCCTTTTCTTCAGCCCCGCAGTTCCCACAGCCCTCGGCTACCGGATGGCCGATAAGAATTCCCGCCACTGGCCTGGTTCCTTCTCCCGGGTGGTTATCCATCCATATGTAACATGAAGAGCACTCCGAGTCCTCGCCAGAGCCCCTGTAGGGAACAACGCGAACGCCCCGCTCGATACCGCACCATTTACATTTCCCGCGAGCAAGCCAAACTGGATCCTCTTGCCTTACCTGTAGTACATGCTTTTGGCAAATTCTCCCCGAGAAGATATCACCAAGACGGCGATAATTGGTCGCCCCATCGTGCTTAGAAGTGCATCCTGGTCACGAACAAGGCATTTGGCGAATGTCGTCCAGCACTTTGAGGAGGGCATGTTGCTTTAAGGCCCAGCAGCCATTAAGTACCTTGCTGTTATCTGCAAGAGCAGGGAGCGTAATCGGACACTCGGATCGAATCTTCTTGATGAAGTCGGTGACGTGCTGGCTGTGGTAGCTTCCAGTCGGCGCGTCGTCGGCAATGGTGTTCAATAGAGCCATGAATATACCTTCCGCCAACCGTGTGAAGGTTTTCCAATGCCGCTTCCTTGGGAATACCGCGAGCACTCCGTACTCGCGTTCGGCTTCGGTTCTTCTATAAAAAAACGATAATGAATCGTGTCTAGTCTAAATCGCCTACTGCTACCTCTCTACCGTGCCGGATTATTCGGCTGCCAACACCCTTGAGGGCATGTGACGACCCTGTGTAGGACCCTGCGACCCATGGTCAGAATAGAAACTTGAACGGTTTCGAAGGTGCGCCTCAAAGCAAATGAGCCTAAGCTTAGTTGGGACGATGCCTTTCTGCTACCTGGACAGGCCACCGCCTTCTTGATGTGCACCATACCATACTCTGAAAAGGCCTCTCTACATTCTGAAAAGGCCTTCCCATATTTTCAAAAAGCCTGAATGTACCCGGAAAAAGCCTTCCCAAGTTTTATGAACGCCTTTGCGCCTCCTCCCCCAGCGTCTTCCAAGAAATTCAAGGCAGTTTATGGCAGGAGATAGCCGTCTCGCCGTAAATATTAGACCTTCTTGCATTCCTCAATGACCTATTATATTTCGAATCAGGCCTAGCTGCATTCTCTGACGGCTATTCAAATGCAAACAATGCATCTAACAGCACCATCAAGGCCTCTTGCGATGCACGTGAGGCCCTTCCAAATGCGGGGAGGGCCTTTCATAATCCATGGAAGGCCTGCCACGACTCGAAGTGTACGCACCCGATGTCTCATGCTAGGGCATTCTCCTGCCCCTCTCCTACCTATGTACAATCTCTAATTTGTTGTGAACGCAGCTGTCAGCAACGCCTCGCAGCTGGAGGAAACTGTCTTAATGACCCTGCCGCCGAGATCGACTCGGACGACGAACCATTGTGTCCTTGCTCGCCAGCCCTTTCCTCTTCGACCCCTTCTATTTCGGACAGCGAGTCGCTCCGGTAGGCCGACCACACCATCGGTATGGGACTTTGACGACACAGTCCGACAGCTGTCGTTATCCAGGCTAGGAGGTCAGCTGGCACAAGAACTATATATCGGAGCTTGATCAGCTGCTGGCGGAACTCCCCGGTATGGCATGCCTCCCTTCCTTCCCGTTACCTTACTCATCGCTCTTTTCAACAAGATACGAAGCTTTTGGACCCAACGCCGACCAACCCGCCCTTGACACCGTTGAAGCCGAAGAGCATGCTGCCGACTCGATTCCAAGGTTGACATCGAAGGGCTCCCGGCCGTCTGGCACAAAGTTGTCAAGTGTCTCAAAGCCGAGTCATTTGGAGAAGAGAGCGATGACAGAGATGGCCTACAGGATTTGACCTCACACGCCCATGACGGCATCGGCAGCCGGATTGCCGACCATGCCCCAAAGGCTTCCGACGGAATATCAAACCCGATTCACCGTCGCTTTCTCCGAGAGACCGACGTCCAATGCGAGTACGGAGTGCTCGCGGTATTCCCGAAGAAGCGGTATTACTTGACCTTCGTCTGATTCGCGGATCGTCCTAGTATCCCTTCACCACTAGACACGGCCATCTAAGACAGCAGGGTCTCATCAGCAGCCAGATGTTTGGGAATTGGCCGCCTCGTCAGTAGGTAGAACTATCGGCTTTATAGTCCCTGGTACGCCACGGCATCTGGCCAGCCTTCAGCTGAAGAGCCCCGGCGCACCCACCACCCCAACCAATCCCCCTACCACGCCACAAACTACTTAGCCATGATAGCGGAGGCGGAAAGCGCCCAACTGGCTCTATGCCCTGTGCTGAGAGCCCCAAAAAGGTCAACAGGGAAAGAAAGAGAGGAGAAGAGCCAAAGTGGCAATCTTCTGAAAGCAGCTCACTACTACTAGTATCACATGTGAAGGGAGTGAGAAGGTTTGATTGGCAATATATCTCCCACACCGCAATTGGTGACATCATCTCAGGGCGGGTTTGCCCAAAACGCAAAACGCCGGCAATAACGAGGACTGGATCTAGTGTGGCTCAGTCGCAGAAATTGTGATGATGCCGCATTAAGCGGGGTGTAGATTGTATACCCTCACTGCTGAACTGTCCTTGCTGTTGTTATTAGAGGGTGGAGCAGCCATGAGAAAGATCTCAACCAGGAGGGACACTGAGTTAGTTCCGCGACCGAGAGGGGTGCTCCTGTTCAAGATAGAGAGCGATGACAGACGACGATACTATGATATTACTATCCACCTTAACTAGCTTGTTACGCTGAGAGACCATCCGAGAAGCTGGATGTTGGCCTCGTGCAGAAAGAGTTGGTTTGAAAATGTTCAGAGTACAATTTCAGTACCCCTCTGATTGTCAAAGCAAGGCATGCATTCAAAACTCTGCCATATGGTTTTCTCAGGAGGCATTGCTCTCACCTCTCAAGGCCGATGGAAAACAAGTTGACACCTGTTTGATAGAAGATGAAGCCTGTTAGACTTTATCGTAGGCCTTCTCAGGGACAGCTGAGCCCTTTGAAATACATTTAAGGCGTGTTTGCATGCAACCAATGCCTGGTTAGACATAACTAAGGCCTATTTACATGTACGTATGGCCTTTCCAAGTCACAATCTAGACCTATCCATGCATCATGAAGGCCTATTTCAACCCATTTCAGGCCTAATTCCATGTTCCAAAGGCCTGTTCGGACGTGGCTAAGCCCTATTCAGGTTTAAATGATGCCTATCCATGTGAAACTGAGGCCTCTCCGTGTTTTACAAAGGCCTGGACAAATCAAATCCAGGCTTTCAATTTTATATCAAATCGCTATGATTCTGTGGCACACGCCGCTGTACGACGGTTCCTTCAAGATTATCTGGCACAGAGCGGTGGGAACTAGGTACTTAGTGTTAACATCTCACTTTTGAGCCATTCACGACGTTCATACTTCATCACCCTCGTCCTCGTTGCAAGTGTTATTATGTACGGATCTCCAACTGTGTGGGAAGCCCCGACCAGACGCCTCCAAGCTTCCTCCACTCATGAAGGTCGGGGAGTCAGCATGTATGCCATTTCTGTCACTATCGCTGTGTGTATTTTGGCGAGCACGTTGCACACTTCGAGAGAACCCACCGCCCAACTGTTTTTTGCCCCTCCGCAACTTCGATGTAGAAGGTCCAAAATCACCTTCTGGATCCTCCCCATCGCTGCTAGGCCAGTACTCGGAGTCGGACTTTTCACTAAGTATGCCAACATTTTGGATAGGTTTTTTCTGCTCTGCATTGTTCTGCTTGCGGCTTGCTGGCGTTCTCAATTTCTTGATTTCGTCACCGAGGACGTCGTCGTCGTCGTCAAACCCCGACTCCTCCTCTGATTCGGAGGCGTAACCTGCCGTTCCACGGGCTTGAGGGTCTACTTCAGCCCCCTCTCTGTTCTTGCGCTATTGGCCCTTCTGCAATGTCATGAGAATGGGCTGAGGCGGCCTGTTCGGGACGCCTTTCTTCGCGACGCTGGCTCTGGTGTCGCGGTGCTTCTTGTGCATAACCACAGGGTGCTTGTTGTCCTCCCATTGCTCTATCCATCGTGTTTCGTCTGTGCCGCTATACTGTGCCGTTTCCTAACCGACCTACAAGGCAAAGTTAGTATTCAGGTCAGTAACCTTTCGGGAGAAGCACATACTAGTCTGTCCAGGCACGTCTCAGCCGTCGACCACCCCCCTGGTTCACCGAGTACATTAACACAGCGTTTTGGGTGCGGCGCTCGTATTTCTCGATGTCCTCAGGGCCCACTTGGAAGCTTCCGTTATCAATGTTCCGCAGTCCTGTCACAACAAGGTCGGCTAAGGCCGCACCCTGCTCGACCATTGTCTCGGAATTGGCTGCTGTGATTCTCTCAATAATATTGATGTCCATCTTTCCGAAGTCGATCCTTGAAATAAGGCCCGACAACGCTAGGTCCGATGCAGCAATATACTCCATGCCACGGACAGCGCATTTCACCCGCCGCTCATCTAGTCGGCGTGCCAGGTCTGCACCCATATGTTTCACAACATACTGGCGGACACTCTCGACGGCTTGCCAGTGACGTTGGAATAGTCCAAGTAGAGGCCGCGGAATCTAAAGATACGTGTTAGCATTGAAAACCGATTGTGATTATAAAGTAGGTAGGTAGTTGGAACCTTTCTACAGCCCTTCCCGTCTACAACAAAGTTGACGTAATCAGTGAGCTTTCTGTCGTTGGCGTGGCACGCACAAGCAAGGATGTCGAGATGGATGGAAGCTTTGGGGAGTGAGCCACAATACTACTACATATTGTCTACCTAGATAATCTGTAGAGTCTAGGACTGTATGTTGGTCTGTAAAAGCGATCATATCTAGAGCTATCCTGAAGTTCCGTCTCCAATGTGTCGTAGGTAGATGATACGATTGCCAGATTATCAGGGGAAACTTCTCAGGCAGATAGAGGCGAAGTTGACACTCCCTGACATCAGCACCAATGTTTTATTCTCATGAACTTAAGCGAGAAATTGGGCCGAATGGTCAAGCCATCCCGTATTATGGAGTCAGCCGTCATTGGTCCAACTCAGAAACAGGAGGCCTCAAGTCGAAGGGGCTGTGCAGAGGAATCGGTATTTAGGCTAATCTGTGACCTGCTGCGGTGCTTCTGCCTTGCTCCATGCAGGCCACATCAAATCAAAAAGCCGCCCAAGCTGACCTATTACCCGAATGTGCCACACAAAGGGACATTATTGGTTTCTCTCAAGCCCTTACACCGCTGCGATATAGCTGAATACTGCGGACGTGTGAGGTGATCACAACCTCTCCGGGATGCAAAAGCGGGATGTGCATGTTGGGGTACCAATGCCAAGCATGGCGGAGTTGATATTCTGATCAGCTGACGCATGTCAAAGGTCAAGAAGTGCCTCACGACCCACGAGCATATAAGCGAGGTCACCTAACCTCCCTGAAACATCTCGCCTGGTATCTCACCACGACCTGTTCTTTCCCACGATCCGAAAATTATGGAACAACCCAACACGCAGTCGTCACGAGCGTCCTCCCCAACACTCCATGGGGACTCGGGTGTGAAACCGGAAGCAGCAAGGTCGCAGTACACATATATCCACAGCCAAAAGGCTCCCAACCCCGACGCCAAGCCGAAAACCAAAGGCAAACTCGGCACCTTTCTGTCGAAATTTCGAAGTCCGGCTGTCAAGGCCACCACTGCCCTCCGCGAGAGGGAGCTCCTCGAACAGGAACGGACGGGCGTGAAGAAGGTCAGCGCCACAGATGTTGCCCGAAGCAGCAACGCCTGGGTGCTCAGCTAGGGCTTCAGTATGATAATCGGGTGGGATAGAGCACGAGGATTTTGCCAGCTGGGATAAAGTCAAGTGCTTGGAGAATGTGGCTAGTGAAAGCATTGTTACCCTACGACCCAATATACCAAAGACTCATCTCAAACCATGTTCTCTCAGTCATTCAAGTCAAGGAGATGCGCTGCCAAGGGGGTTGTGTCGTCCTTTTTGGCTTTTGCATACCTTATTCTAATTTCCAATGGGATGATAGCAGATACCAGTGTCGGACAAATGAGAGAAGACTCGGTTTGCTACAAGCCGCGAGGGAACTAAGATCTCCTCCGAAGGGAGAGGGAGAGGTGGAGCGAAGCAACAGAAGTTATTGTGACACAGTAGGTGCTGAATATTCACTAGTGTTCTCAGTCAAGGTAACCCGGGAATGCATCAAATAGGCGACCGGAAGCCGTCAATACCAGTGGGTAAACTCAGTCATTCAGTTATAAGTACAATACTAAACTACAGTTAATTTGTTTCCCCAATCGCTGGACACATTACTTGCCTTCGGGGCCATGTTTGTTGCCATTTTCTTGTCAACTGGCAGAGTAGGAGGCTTCCGTCCTGACCTGACTGGTAGGACCAGGTCTTCTTCTTGGGCCGCCCGCTCCTCCTCCTAGTCTTCGTCGGATGTGTTTTCGTCAGATGCCTCCTCGTCGGATGTGTCGTCCTCAGCTCCACGAGGCACATCACCATCGGCAACACCATTGACGGGAGCTTGAAGTAGATCCGACGCCTCGGGTGACGTGAAGTCAACTTCATGCATTGGATGAACGTCAAAATCGTCGCTGTAGTCCGATACGTAGCCTTAGATCTCCTCCTCGGTATCGTCAGCGTCCAGTCCGCTAGGGTACTGCTGTCCCTGAACTGCAAGCAGACCAGTTGGCACTGTGGTTCGGAATGAGACTGCTGCTGCGGCGACATCCTCACGCCAAGCCCAGTGCTCGGCGTCGGTTTTCACAGGATGGCGAGCATCTTCCTGTTGCGGTCTACACCTCATTGGGCCTAGTGTGGCTAGACCCTCGCTATATAGTGGGCGCTCGCGCGCCCTCTCATCCGCAACAACGAACCACCATTATAATACCTGTCTTACTTCGTAACACTTCCCATTGCTGCATCCATTTCTTCTCGTCCGTATCGGAGTAACCTGCAGCCTTCTAAACTGACTGTGGGATGTTAGAACGACCCGTTTGGCAAGGGATCGGCGGCACTTACCAGCTTATCCAGGGCTTCCTCAACTAGGTCCCAGTAGGGGATGTCTGCCGGGTAGGCACGCTCGAAATGACCGGCTTCAAGTTCTGATTCAAACTCGCTCAGCCTCTCAGCATTCGGCATAGGAAGATGACTGTGGTCATTTCCTATGGCGATGTGAGTTCTGATCATTGAAAGCTGGGTCAGGATTGCGCAGATTTGGGCAGTGATGTGGCGGAGATCGCCAGTCGCCCTTGTCTCGCCGTATTCGATGAGCTTCGTCAGTGCTGCCGTTGATTCTCCGAGATACTCCAGGGCGCGCGGAATCTTGATACGGGCTCGCGCGTTGTGAACTTGGCGATGTAGGCTCTGACCTCGCTTGCTCCCTGCCAGTGACACTGGAATATGCCGCGTAGAAAGGTGGGAATCTGGCAACCAGCTCGTGTTAGAAACGTTGGACGATCGGACACCAATGCGATGAGATCAAGAAATTTACCTTGCGGCACGGGTGATGGTCGGCTTTGCATCTTGTGCTAGAGAGCAAGGTTAGTAAGAGTAAGTGTTTTTCGGCGAGTGATAGACAACATACCAATCCAGCAGAGTCTCGTCATTCGCGACGCAGGCGCAGACGATGATGTCCTGGCCGATCTTCATGCTGCATCCCAGACACGGCTCGCCGCCCCCCTCGAAAGGAATGCCAGTAAATGGGAAGCCAAGTTCCTCGTCAAACGCAAAACGCTCGAGGCTCTTCGGAACTTCTGGCATGGTGATTGGTAGGCCTGGATGAAGCTTTCCGTGAATTGGTCGGAGTTCGAGGGAGCCGCAAGCCAGAAGGGTGTTTCGTCGCGTGTTTTAGCAGAGAGAAGGAGATAACGGAGAGAAAGAGGGAGCGGCGAGAAGGGGAAGTGAAGAATTGTTCAACAGGTGCGATGACCTTGAGGTTCGCGAGGTTCGCGAACACGGTGTCTTTCGCCGTTGCAGTGGTGGTGTTCCAAGAAAAGGTTGGGGAGTTGGCCACCTTGTGTGGTTTGAGAAGGCTGAGTGGAAAAGTTTTCAACGTTCGAGGTACTCGAGTATCTGAGAAGGGAAGGTACAATTATTTTGCCGCGCACACTGCCAGATGGCAACAGAAACTCGAAAGCCTGTGTAAAATTCAAGATCAGATGAAATTTGCGTACTTGTCTCTCGTTGTCGCTCACGCTCCACCAAAGTTTGCTTCTCTGGCGATTGAGTGAAGGTAATTGGTCTTTCAGGTTCTTTTACAGCTGCGAAACGATTGATTGACACGATATTTCCATGTCTTCCAGTTCTATCCAACCTTTACATTCCCGCGGAGAAAATACTCGCATGTTCCGAGGATGAGGTTGCCGAAGGACATGCCCGGGGCATGGCCGGCGAATTTGATGATGACCGTGACGAATGGGACGGCGGAAAGGAGGAGAGAGGACAACCTCAACTGCCCTCCCCCTAATAAAGAAGACAAGGAGGCAGGCCACCGGGAACAAAGACAGGGCCGGGGCTTCACAATCAGGGAAACAAAGAGCGAGCACGAACTCCCGACATCCAATAGGTATTACTCAAAAGGTGTCAGCCCAGCCACATCGCACCCCAGAACGCAAATCATTAGGCAAGAACTAGTCCGGCACTGGTATCAACCCATGTGGGCCGGCGATAGACGGGCTAGACTACCCGAAGGTGGTGTCACTGACGTAGGGGATGATACGACTGTGCTAGTTAGGTAAGATAGGTATGACTAGCATTCTTAGGTTGGCTTTCACACACATTTTACAGTCATTCTCAGTAAAACCCAACTCTCATCACAACACGGCACCAAAAACCGCCAACCCCGCCAGCCATGGCGCAAGCACCTGCGCCGCTCCGGCGGTATACACGCCTGTCGGCTTTGCCCCGCCAATCGTCGCAGGCAGCTGCGTGGCAAGCGTCGTCGGTGCAGCGGTTCCAGGCACACCACCAGTGACAGGCGCCGCTCCACCAACACTCGTCGGCCTCGGCGGCCACGGCGCGGGTGCAGCGCCGCCGGTGCCAGGGCCAGCGGGGTGCGACCATTCGCCATCGCCACCATTGCCGCTTCCACCATGCCCACTTCCACTTCCACCGCCAGGGGCACCATTACCGCTGCCACCACCAGGAGCAGCATCGCCAGTGGGACGGGGTTTCCCGCCGGGGACACCATTTCCGGGTCCGATTCCGCCGTGGCCGCCCGTAGGCTTGACCCAGTCTCCATGGCCGTCGCCATTGCCACCAGTAGCAGTGGGTGCATGCCACACCGAATCACCCGGAGTAAAGGGCTTCACCGTGAGGGGCACACGGGTAGTTACAGTCTCACCAGGGATGCAGCCGTGTGCGACGTCCTTGCAGACGTAGGTCTGGGGAACGGCATACGTCGCGGTCGTCTGCGGGCAGACGGTGGTCGTGATGGCGACGACTTCGGTGGTGACGTGGCCGGCGTGGCAGTTTGTGACGTGCGGCGGGCACGAGGTGATGGTGTAGGTGCGGGTCTGGGTGAAGGTGATGGTGTCGACAGGCGTGGTGTGGGATGGCCACGATCCGGAGTGCGAGGGCCAGGAGCCCGAGAAGGAGGGGGTGCCGCTGGCGTGAGCGGACGAGGGAATAGAGGGCGAGATGCTCGACGACTCAACACTAGATAGAGCGATTGAGGGAGAGCTGGATGACGGGACGGACGAGCTGGAAGCAGGAACGGAGCTGGGGATGGAGCTGGGCGCAGAGGAGATGGGGGCCGACGAGCTGGGAGTTGCGCTGGCAGGTGCTGAGCTAGGGGCCGGGCTGGGCTCCTCGGAAGAGCTGGGGACAGAGGAGCTCGGCGTAGCGCTGGCAACGGATGAGCTCGGCGTGGCGCTGGCATCTTCGTCGTCACAGTAGCTAGGCTCGGGCTCTTCAGATGACACGTTCATCGGGGCAGAGCTCGAAGCCGAAGCCGAAACAGAGGGGGGAGCCGAGATGGAAGACGGGGGGGTCGAGATAGAAGAGGGCGGAGCCGAGATAGACGAAGGAGGTGCCGAGACCGAGGAAGGGGGCACGCTGGACGGCACACTGGAACTTGAAGGTACCACCGACACGCTGGGAGGCGCAGAACTGACAGAAACCGAGCTGGCAGAAATTGAGCTGGGGACCGAGCTGGGCGCAGATGAGACGGGGGCCGAGGAGCTTGCCGACGGCGGTGCCGACGAGACAGGGGGCTCAGACGGGCAGCCGCCAGGAATGTCGGGAACACTATCAGCGCCCTTCCCGATAGCGACGAGATTGCTACCGAGTCCGCAGTCCGCGGACTGGGCCAGGTGAATGTTTTGGTTATCCCAGTCGAATACGACGTAGGCCGACCGAAGGAATGTGTCGCCGAGAACCGCGAATTGGTCCTCATAAGCACCCAGAATACACTCGGTGCTGCCCGGGACGTGCGAGACGAAGTCGTAGTAGCGGACTTTGATGGTGACAGCGTCGGCCCCGTCGCCAAAGATAAACTCCACAGTGCCGCCCTCACCGGGGTCGAGGCAGTCAACAGTGTACAGATCGGACGAGGCCACATAAACGGCCGAGGGGAACGCGGCGACGAGGTTGTTGAAGATGGCAGTCGGAAGAGCGCTGAGGGCGTATCCGCTGTCGAGCAGGACGGCCTGACCAACACCACCAGACGGCTTAGTGTAGACGTTGACGACGGTCCCGCCGGGCTGGCTAACCGTGATACCGGAGAGGCGGACATACCACCGGGTGAGACCGTCGGGGGATTGCGACGGCGGGACGACCGGGAACTTGACGAGAGAACCCGCATACTTGTAGGTATCGATGCCGCCAAAGATGATGGACCCGACATCGCTGTCAAAGCCGCGCAAGTCCATGCTGAAGGCGCGGCTGTTGGTGGTCCCTTGGGACGCAAGACTGTCGATCACATACGGATACGGGGAAGTCCAACCGAGGAGATCAGGGCCAGCACCCATAATGCCTACCACGGCGTTTGCGGTGCTGTAAGCGGCACCGAAGATTTGCTGTGGTATAGTGGCGCTGCCAATGCGGACGACGTCGCCCACGTACTCGAAGTTGGCGTATCCGGGGTTGTACGTGATGGAGCCCTGAACTCCATAGTCGACCAAGGAAGTTGAGTAGGTGAATCGCGGCTGGGCAGCGCAGAAGGCGGGGTCCGTCGACTGCGAGCACGTTGGGTTGACCCAGAGCTCGGACGAGCCCGTGTCGAACTGGATAGCTACCGTTTGACCCGGCGTGCCGAGAGTGATGTCAATTTTATAGATTGTGCCCATGGCGGAGGAAGGCGTCCCAGTTTGTCTCTTGGAGTGTTTTCCGATGATGGAGCCGCCCTCGACGGCTGTGACGGGGAACCGGACGAGGCCGGGCGCGTCCGCGGAACGGCCATCGATGAAGGCGGCGGCGGCGCCTGCTGAGAAAGCCGCTGCGAGGAGTCGGAATGAGAACGGCATGGCGATAAAAGAGTGGAATCGCCAAAGCCGACGAGTAACGACCGGATAGGCTTGCAAACACCCCGTAACGAACGAGAAAAGGCAAGAACCTGAACGAACCGCGCCTCCACGACCAGACGCGGCACTTGTAGGGGTTTTGCATTTTGCTCAGCACGGCTTGCCTCCACTGTGCATTGGGGAAATGACAGCGTCAAGGGGCTGACCCATCTCCCCAACTAGCTCCCCCAAGTGGAATACTAGCTCGGCGACACAATGGGGGCAGAAGCAGCTAGCGAGTCCTATTGAGCTTGGCATTCTGATCTGGCCAGGTTGCCGAGCGCTAATAATAAGGGCCTAGTGTAGGCCCTGGTTTTCCCGTCGGATCAGCAACTAGCGTCGCCAAATTTCCGCCTTCAAAACAAACACCATTGCGGAGTACACTGGCACTTGAACGTGATGGTACCGGTGTTTGTTATATCGTCCTCGATGGCAACTCCTTCTTCCCACCTAGGCAATCACGAGCGGCCGCTACGTCGACCACTTTGGCTGTCGTTTCTCCAAGAACGATGCTATCGAACCATCGCATCTGAAGCCCATTCTGCTGCCTCCTGGAATCCGTCGCCCCTCTCGCCAGCAGTGATATCCGCCTGCGTCCAAAATGCCCACTTGCCCAGTGCTTGCGCTTGTCCTGGCATTGCGACCAGGCGAGAAACCGTTTCCATGACTCGTTCGTCCAATGCGACTTCTGCGGCACTGCGCACCACGTCGACGGCGCCGCCAAGCTGGTCTGCTCGCATCGGCTGCGCAGTCGCAAACATCCGGTAGGCCAAACCGGCTGGGATGCGACGGGAGACGGCCGTTGATAGGCTTGTGCACGGAAGCCCGATGCTCATGCCTGGAAGCTGGAACTCGGTACTTGCTCTGGCGATTGTGATGTCGCAAGCCATGGCGAGTTGGAACCCTGCTGCGGTGGCAAGTCCTTGCACTGCACACACAACCGGGACGGGGCTTTGCCTGATGAGCGACATGACTTCGGCGCAGGTGTTGAACAGAACTTTGCGCTCTTCGCTGCTCATCGCGGACACCTCCCGGAGGTCGTGGCCTGACGAGAAAACGGGCCCATGGCTTGAGAGGACGAGCACACGCACCAGGCCGTTCCTCTCTCGGCGCCACTCGGATTCGTCGCACAGCCAGCGGAAGCGCGCATGCTTTGCGCCTCGCGCGCTCTCAAGCTCCTTCAGAAGCCCAGGCCGAAAGCGCGGAAGGGTGAGCAGCCTTCCTGTGCTGGGTGACGTCAGGTGCTTCTTCAGCTGGGCGGAGAGGTCGCGAAGTACTGTCAACGAGAGTGCGTTTCGTCGCGATGCGTTGTTGAGAAATAGATGGGCCGCGCCGGCAGGAAGACCAGCGAGCCCGTGCATTTGGAGGAATTGGTTCAAGAATCGTTTACTTCGATGTGCGATTGTAGTGTTGCGTGGGAGGTCGTCAACTCCGAGTCTTCCATGTTTCGGAACTTGCATTCCGAGAAGCGACCGCCCCGCAGCAGCAGGACACATCGGGAAAACTAAACATTCTCCACGGACAACGGTCAGCCAGCCTGTCTAGCCAGCCAGCCAGCCCTCAGCAGATGGACAAGTGGGCATGCTGTAGTGGACATTTGAGTGTAATTATGGTCATCAACACCCATAAGAGGTGTCAACAAGTACTCTAAAACATTGATCTAACTATGATGTGGTAGGGGGTTCCTTCCCGATGCAACAATGATGCCGAAATAATTCGGAGCCCTTAGGCTTTCCCAGATATGCGCCGTGTAAATGCCATTTCCAATGCTATGCCCCTCCCAATGCTATGCCCTTCCCATGCTTGCCATGCAAATGCTAATCCCAGACCAGAAGAACGCCGTGATGCTATGATGAAAAAAATGCGGAAGGATGCCCGATTAGAACCCGCTGAGTGGGTTAGGGTTGGCGATGCGGGCACCGCCCTGGATGTATGGCTGCACCTCGGCAGGAGCAACCCGCGCGCGGGCGAGGTCCCTGTGGACGGAGAGAGTGGCAGCCGAGTCGAAGCGCTGATTGATGACGCCGGTCATTCCCGAATTACAATGGTTCCCAATGTTTTGCGCACAGTAAAACCACACAGGCGTTTTGTCTTTCACGACAATCTGGAAGACCTCGCTGGACTGGCCCTCGGTGACAGGGAAGAAGCCGGAGAAAAAGGATGTGGCATCCTTGGGTTGGCAGGGCTTGGCGAATGAGGACTCGACGACTGAGTGGTTGCGGGGGGTGAAGTGGAACTCGACCACATCACCAATTTCGGCAACGATGTTGTCGGGATCGAACTTGAGGCCACCCCGCCCAGCAACGACCGAGTGGGTAACCCGGGGCTGGGCATGGGTCTTGGATGCGACCTCGGGCGTCGTGCCGGTGCTGGTCGGGGCAGCTGAAACGACGCTGAGAGCAGCCGCAAGGATGGCGAGAGACTGGAACTGCATTTTGAGTCTTGGGGTTCTTGATTGGGAAGATAGGTATCGATTAGATAAGGTTGGTAGTTGAGGTAAAGGATAAAGCGAAGATTGCTGTGTGATAGATCTTTGGCTGTGTGATTGATATATCTGAATTGAAATGACAATTAGGCTCAAAGGGAGCCCTTCCTTATATGGTGAACTCATCGAGAAATCCAGGTTGCCACAGCCAAATCGTCAAATCTGACTGATGCCGAGATGGTGTTGGTTTGTGGCGCCTCCTCGCCGTGATCCAGGCTGTGCGTCTAAAAACGTCCCCGCCTCGACTGTCGCCCGACGGGCTGGGTCGGTTGGTCAGCTCCAAGTGGGGCTCGGAGCCGGAAGCGCGGCGGAACAGATGCTGATTGACTAATTAGGCGCAAGCGAGCGCACCTCGGATGTTACGCAGATGACTGCGGGTGGCGCCGGTTGTGGCAGAGTGACCCGTGCGAAGGTCAGCGTGGTGGCCGAAGGGGCAAAGGGGGCCTAAAAATAGCACAGCTGCCACCCGCCCGTCAGCTGTCAGGCTCTGCTCCTGTTTGCCAGCTCGTCCACCACCGAAGTCACCGTCCGGCCCCTTCTCTGGTGTTTCGTCAGAGCGTTTATATACAACCAAAGGCTCTTAGTGGTTCCCGCTCATAGGCCCGATCTTTCGGTGTCCTTCTGCTCCCTCGGATTCACCAAGCACAGCGTCTCTAAGCGACTTCGACCCAAAAGACCCTGGGAGGGCAAATATGAACTGCCAGCGTAGCATCAAACCACCCAAACGGCTCTGGGGTAGTGTGTCTGAAAATGTCACCTTTCTCCTCACTCAGTTCCTTTCACCATCATCACCATTGTCATACATGTCCTAATGTCTGGTCCATCCCCTCACTCCTCACTTAGAGTTTCTTCTGCTCTCCTTTGGTGTGTCTTGAACATGAGAAAGGCAGAACCCAGTCGTGTCACAACGGCAACGCAAGACTCACATCTTCAGCGTCATTGTGCCCGAGAAGTTGAGCGATTTAGAGACACTGCACATGCCTGCAGTGAGCCAACCCTCTTTCACCAATGCACGTTTTGTTGTGAATTTGGTTTTACTGCGTACAGAGTAAGGTACCTACCACTGCAGTCCAATCCCTCCCCAGCTCGAACCAAGACCTTGGTAACCTAGTTGACATGACAAGGTCAAGTTGCAGCACTAATTTCGTGTGCCAAAGCATCTGATTTGTAGATTGAAACCAGCCAGCCTCCCCAAACTGAAAGCACATGCAGTGCAACCAATCGGGTGCGACGGACAATGGCAACAATGCGGTTGTGAATCGCGTTCGTGTAGTGTGGCTTGCGTCCCCGCTGTCAAATCCTGTTCTTGTTGGTCATTGTTTGGGGAGTCTGCATAATCTTGCTGCTGTATCTTTTCTGTCATTCGCTCGAACTGGCGAGCTGCGGCATCCTTGCCATACCCCTCAACCCAAAAGTTCCAATCCCGGCAAACGTACTGACATTTCCCGGGAACGGTGTGTCGGGTACCTACAAAGAGTACCGTCGCGGCACAATTGAACCTGGGATGGAGCACCGAAGCAAACCTGGAACCTGACCTGCATCCTGTCTCGCAACTGTGACCTTGAGAGCTGCTTCAGCTGCTATCAAGATGGCGATATTCGATGAAATACTGTTTCCATCTCTGGCATGGAGCTCATTCTTGTCTTCCCAGAGCATACTAGTACCTGCCGCTGTTGTTTCCCTGGGAGTCTTGATCGTGGTGGCATCCCGTTTCCGCACCACAAAACGAAAGAAAGTGCCGGAATTCCCTGGCCTCATCCCCGTCGTCTCCAACACCATTCTGTACATGACCGACATGAAGACGTTTCTATCAAGAGCATCGTAGGCATCTCCACTCGGTCGTCTCATCCACCTCTCTGTCGTAACTCTAACAAACTGTCGCAGAGACATGCTTCGCTCAACCAACATTCTTTCCTTCCGGCTTGGCCCGGAGAAGGTGTATCTCATCAACGGCGCGCGCAACGTGGCGACCATGTTCCGGACCACCACCAGCGTTGGTCAGGATAAGTTCATCCTCATGATACAAAAGTGAGTGACAAGACAACCCTGTTCGCGGCTCGCTCGTGTGTGAGAAGGGATAACTGCTCACCTCCAAAGGTATCTCTGGGGAGCAGCCGACGAGGACTACGCCAAGTTCCTCCACGACAAGTCCGGCCGAGGCAAGGTGCCCGCACCCGGGACAGAGAGCACGCCCGAGAATAAGAGGTACTGGATGGGCATGAACCACATCCTGCATACCTCTTTGGCCAGCTCGCGGGACACGAATGCCTTGGCCATAGTCTTTCAGCGGGAGTTCAACAAGGTACTGGAAGAGATCCCTACGACCAGGTGGACTTCGACGATGGTGTACAGCTTCCTGAAGAAATACATGGCCGAGTCAGCCACCAGGACGCTTATGGGGCCGAGAGTCACACAGCTAACACCGGAGTTTCTCGAGCTCCTGTGGGAGTTTGACCGGATTGCCGCCAGTCTCGTCTGGGGGTTGCCGAAATGGATGAATCGCAGCGCGTATAAAGCAAGGGATGATTTCCATGCCGCGGTGGCGCGGTATCTCTACCCGGCAGTCAACACCTTTGACTGGAACGGGCCCGATGCGGCAGCGGATTGGGAACCTGTGTTCGGCTCGCGCGCCAATCGGGAGGTTGTGCGATGGATGAAGGAAGACGGCTTCGCGCCGCAGACGATCGCGGGCGCCATATCGGTACTGTTTGCCTTTGGGTAAGGAAATGAGCTCACCTAACCACTCGAGAGTGGCCGCTAACATCCTGGTGTAGGGTGAATGGAAACACGACGCCTGTGGTCGCCTGGCTCGTCATGGAAATCGTGAAATCGCCTGAGCTCCTGCGGAGGGTCCGTGAGGAGGTCATGACAACGTATACCACGAATTCCAACGGAGAGCGCTTCATCGATGCCCAGAAGCTGCTGGCCCTGCCCCTCTTGCAGTCGATCTACATCGAAGGCATGCGTCTCCACGTGTCGATGAACGTTACAAGGGAGGTTGTCGGCCCCCTGACCCTCGAGGGATATGAGCTGGAAACGGGATCAATTCTGCAGGCCGCAACGGAAATCACGCAGCTGGACGAGGGTGTCTGGGGCGCCCCGGGACATCCAGCATCCGAGTTTTGGGCAGAGCGTCACATCAAGCTCGTCGAAGCAGTTGACGAGGGCGGGAATGTCAAAGTAGAGCCCCAATTCTCCATGGCAGGGCGCCAAAACGACTTTTTTCCCTACGGTGAGCTATGGGCATCCTCCCCAGCAGATTTGATGATAAAGGGTATATGAAACTAATGACCGTGGTGGCTTAGGAGGCGGCGCCCCGATATGCCCTGGGCGGTTCTTTGCAAAGCAAGAAATGATGCTGACAGTGGCAATTCTTGTCTCTCGCTTTGACATCGAATTCGTCGAGTGGACACAGCTAGACGGGTCGCCCTCTGATCGGCCGGCGAAGAACGACGTGAGGTGGTCAGGCGGTGCAGCGGTACCCCCGGACCGGGACATGAAGGTACGATGGAAGAGATTGTGGTGACGAATTCTGTCTAGATGTCCAGATAGTACCAAAGTAGCCCAGCACTCCTATTCCTCCGCCTCGATTTCGAACTTTACTAGCAATGAACCGCGCGTTTTGTGACCTTTCAGATCGAGCAAGGGGACAAAAGTCCAGCCAGGAACAACGTAGAGTAGACGCACGGCTGCGACAGCCAGGACGGGGTTGCTCGAGAAGCTGTCGTCGCTTTTGACGAGTAGTCTCAGGAACTCCAGTTCCGTCTCGTCGAAGCGCCACTCTAGTGTCTCCTCCCACATCGGAGACAGCGAGTCCTGATCTTCAATGTCCTTCTGAGACCGTGCGGAGGTCTTGCGTTTCACAGAGCTGCCCGGCTGGAGCAACGAGCAGGTGAGATACGGCTTCAGATCTTTCAGAGAGCGTCCGGCGGGGATCGGCACGTCAGTAGCACCGCCGACAATGAGTCGCAAGATCTTCTTCCGACGGCCAGTGAGAAGCACGCCGTCACCGCCCGCCCGCAGAGCATCTGGTTTGAGCACGAAGCCGGATGTGCCGTAAAAGAGGGCATCGTTCAGCTGCATGCCGGCCGAGAAGGTTTGGAAATTCAGGGCAACAATCTGGGCTCCGAGGCCCCAGAAATTCTCGGGGCGGAGGTTCCTGGACGAGATGCGTGTGCCCTTGGGGTAGACACGCATCAGATGGCGGGCGTTGTGGCGTGCGATGGCGGCAGCGTTGGCCGGAAGATGGTCGGCCAGACCGGACTCGGAGACGTTGATCAAGGGGTGGTGTGGGCCGCTGGCTAAACCACCATCCCCAAACCAAGAGCCGTCACTGGGCTTTACCGATTGGGCGTAGACTCCCAGCGCGGCTAGCTCGGGGACGATCAAGACGGCGGGTGCGGCCTTCTTCTTCTCCTTATAGTCGGTGCGGGCCTGCTTCTCATCGACGTCCTCATCCTCGCTCGAGGAGCTCGACGAGGAGCTGGTATCTTCGACCTCGTTGGGGATGTGGTGCTCGACAATGACAGCGATCTTAGAGCCGAGCTCACCAAGGGTAGCATGGGCCTCGATATCGTCATCGTGCACCGGCGAGGCGAGCAGTCGCTCGCCCCAGACCTCCTTCATGATTTCCACCAGGCGGAGCTGGCCGGCCGCGTTGCAGTGGTTCTCGAGGGAGAGCAGGATTGGGGCGCCGGCGTCGGGGCACGCCGCTGTGGCTGCCGTGCGGTCGATCGTGTCTCTAATAGTCTCGCACACGGACCGGAAGGGAATGTTGGACACGAGGGTGTAGCCGTGGGTGACCTTCGGCTCGGCCGGGTTGTCGTCGTTGTCCCATGCGTCAATCTCGACGCACTTTGCGCCGACGTTGAGGGTAGCCTCGTAGGCGGCAGCCGAGGATATGCCAAACAGCTGGTGAGCCATAAGATAGCTGTTATGGCTCGATGAGACGAAGTATTCAGGCAAGGGGTGGGACTCGTCGGTGAGATGCGCCGGCACCGAGATGTGGGGAGTCTCGACGAGGGCTCGCAAGCCCTCGGTGTCGTCGATCTGCACGACTCCTTGGTTGGCGAGATACGCCTTGACTGCGTCGCTCACGCGCATCTCATGGCGCGCGAGGTCGGTCACCTGGGCGCTGTGACCGCCGCCGGCGACGGTGGCGCCATCAACGGCCTCGCCGCGGTCCTCGTCGTCATCCTCGCGCGATGATTGGCGCTTGAATGGGTTGAGCTTGGCCATTCGTGACGAAAGCTTCGAGAGTGACGGCTCCGCCATGGCTCAATGTTTTAGGTTGGTGTTTTGGCCTCTGTTCGCGGGTCCGTGATGACGTCCCCCCGTCTCGCGTGTGGAATGTGGGCTTCTGCGTGGTTTGCGTTGCGGGAGGGGTAATGCTTGGCAACCCCGGACGAACCGGCCCCACTATCCGGCCCTCACCAAAAAATGAGCGCCATTCTCCGCCTGCCAAGCAAGAGACGCTCAGACCACTTCCTGGTCAAAGTCGTCGAGCATTCAAGTCCTTCATCAATCGAACTCTTGCAAGTTCTCTTTCTCTGGGCCGTCCCTGAACCGATGGTGCGCGATTCCAAACACGGCTTCCAGGGCCTCGAACCTGGAAGAAGTATGCCGCATCACCGCTCACCATGCATCTGGGGCTTTCCTGAGGTCACTGGCACCAATTGATGAAGTCGGAGAGAGCAGGTACGAATGGCAGATCTCGTTTGCGAACTAGCGCCGACGCTCAGCACGGAGACCTATTTCTCATTCCTGCCTCCTCTCCAAAAAAAAGTGCTGGACCCGGTATTCCCGCGTCCCTCGCGGAATGGGCACGCTACGTCTTTAGTAACAGTCTCGACCACAATACTGTGCTTGTATTCTATTCGTATTCCAGACTGACGCCGTCCAAGAGCTCCACCATCTCCAATGCCTCCTTGGTTTTCTCACTGTCGTGGCCAATGTAGTGCGTCTGCTGCTCGAGGGAAAGAGCAGCATATTCGCGAGCCTTTTCCAAGTCCTGCATGCTGAGGTACACGCCTGTGATGAGCGATGCGAAGGCTCCTGTCTGCGCCTGCAATCGTTCGGCCTCGATCAACGAGAAGAGCTCGTGGATCAGGGCATCCACTTTTGCTGGAACCCGGTTACTCTTGTCCTCCAGTTGGTTCAGAACCTCCTGAATCTGAAGCTTGTTGCGATCCGACTCGGCCGCCTTGTCGGGTGAAGAACAGATGTCGCATGAACAGTTGAAGCCCCACTTCTGTGTCGCTTCTTTCCTGTCCTCGTTCAGCAGATTCGGTGGCAAATCTACGAGTAATCAGCACGTCAACACTTCCATGACATCCTTGGGGGGAGGCTTACAGCTGGCGGTAAGCTCCTCGCCTGGTTGGATATCCACATAGGCGACACTTTCCATCGTCAGTGTCTCCTGTGAGAACCGATTAAATACGCTGCGTCTTGTTAGTAAGGAAGACATGGAAGAAAAAGCATTGGATATCCCGCAGCCGGCCCGGCGAGCATGGTAAGGCACTCACTTGGGACGGCAGGCGTGGTTGATCCTCTGTTGCTGCATTAGCTGACTGATACACATTTTCAGGAGAACAAAAGATGATGAATCGACGTACCGATATCTCTGGGCATAAAGCCGACACGAAATGGCCGTTGACATTGGTCCTGTAGCTGTTGATGTCTAGGATGTCGTGCACAAGGTTCCCAGCGCCGGCCCTGGCCATCTCAAAAATCCGCCTTTGCTGTTCGTCCGGGAGCTGATGGACAGCAAGGTCAAACATAGGGCCGGCATCTGAAGGTTGCATCCTTTCTGGAAGTTGGGGAATGTTCAAGATGGCCGGCACTTCCCGGATAATGACCTCCCCAGCACGGATCAGGCGCGTCGCCACAGCTCCCTTCCCTTTTCCTGCCACATCGCGAACTTCGTAGGCACTATCTTCAGTTTGCGGCCTCCGATGGTAGTTCTGTGCTTGGGGATGAAGCCACGTTGGGTCGAGATTGTCGAGATTGCCCAAGTAATCAACCAGGTCGGCCGCGATCTCGGGTGTTGCAAGGAGACTCAGCCCGGAGGTGCGCATCTGGTTGAAGGTGTAAACACAGTACGGTGATGATCCATCATTCTTCGGATGGGCGCAAGATGGCCGGTGACTCCAAGGAGCCCAGACCAGGGAGGAATCATCAATAGGCTTCGTACACCGGCGGCCAACACTTTCGCTTTTCAGGGGCCCAAGCGGATTCCACGAGCAGCTCGAAGTCCTGGGGCTATGCGCCACTCTGGCCAAGGCAAAGCCGCATGATCCAAAGAGGAAAAACTGCCGAATCGTGAATGGGAGCATGATGTGAAGTGTGAGGAACAAAGTACATGTTAGGAACACTGCGGGAGTCAGAAACCGTACCTAACTGTATTTTGCAACTAATGGGCCAACAAACACAATGTGTCCTGTTATTTCTCTGACAATACCCGGTTTCGACACAGGATCGCCGTAGCTTGACAGGCACTTTGCGGTGGCGACGGGATGATATGGAGCTATTTCCATCAATTTCATCCCGCTACCGTTGTCTCTTCGTTTCACAACGCCTTCCCAGCTGCAGCGCAATCTGCGCCTTTCCAAACCTTCTACCGATTCAAACCCAACATATGGCAGTTCTCAACTTTATTCTTTTTCCAACAAGGTAATTGCTGAAATACGGCACGCAGATGAAAAGTAGAAGGTGACAGCCAACATTGGCATGAACGGGCATGAGGTTGGCTGGCCGGCTAATCGCAGCCCGTCTCATTTGACCCGGCGGCTCTATAGAAGGGAGTGCACTTCAGCCGTCCCACGGAACAGTGTCAGAGGGCAAGATTGACCCGCATTTGCAGAAGCGGAAGCCTGTAGAGGGGCGTTTCAGCTTTCAAGCTAAGGGTAAAAGGCGATGACAGCAATTTGTTGCAGTTCGGTGGGCATGCTCCTTTTTCGGCCGTGACGAGGCTAAATCTCCGGTCATAGGTGATGCCGTGGACTTAGTTGTGTTGGCCTGCAAGAATTCCAACTATTGCCCACTGCAATTCAAGGAGAATCGGACTTGTCTTAGACTTTGTATCACTATTGCCGACCACCCCAACAATCCCCATTTAGTATTCGTACTCCTCTTACAATTTTGATGTAGAACCCTCATCCTAGGCCTGCTAACCCAATATCGGTAAATGTGGCCCTCCTTTTGACCCGATGGCAACCAAAGTACATATCTTCCGTGCTACGCCACTGTGCGTTTGAGCTCGGAGCTGGCCTCTTCTGAGCGCATGATGCTTTGCGCTTGAGCCACAGCACTCTCCCAATCGGCGTGATAAAGGTAGAGAAGCTCGATGGCACTCACACTGTAACTGAGTCAGCGAAAACTTTTCGTCACTAATCTTGGCTGTGGCTATAAGTAACTTACGCAGCGAGACCAGCCGTGAGTCCAACCCAGAGCCCACTCAGCTCCCAGCCAACAGCAAACGCCGTAGAGAGACCAACTGGCAACGCGATAAAGTAATACGCAAACAGATTAGCGTACCCTCCAATGGCTTGTCGACCAACGCCCCGAAGAACGCCGTGTGACACAGCAGCAAGGCTGTCGAAGATTTGCATCACCGCGCAGACCAACATGACGCGCGAGGCGATAGAAATGACATCGACGTCCTCTGTAAAAACTCGAACAATGTTCTCACGAAATGCAGCGAGGATAGTCAGATTGACTGTGCCGACAACACAAGCGGCCACAACCGCCTAGATGTACATAGTTAGTACCTATTTTGTCTAGGCTGTCCGATATGTTGACATACCACTTTGGCCGTCACTCGAGCCGCATCGCTCAGCCCAGCACCGATCATATTGGCAACTCTAGTGGATGTGGCAATGGCGAGCGGGAACGGGATGTTGAACGAAGTCGATGTGACGGTAACGAGAACGCTTTGAGCGGCGAGCTTTGCGGTTCCAAACTGGCCAGCGGCGATGGTCAGAATCTCCAGGACGGAGAACTGGGCCTCGATCATGATCATTCCGGGTAGGGCGAGCTTGATCATTGGACCTGCGGGTGCACTTCAGTAACTAAAGTGAAGGAATCGGTCCCCGATGAATCATGCAGTGTTGTCAAAGTCCCGGGTTTGACCCCATCTCTGAAAAGAATACAATGATAGACTCACCCCAGTTTTTGAACGCCTTGTAGCTTAGCCCATTCCAGCATTGAGACCCCTCAAAGAGCCAGACGTACAGTGTCAGCAAGAGAGGCAGTAGATTCTGAGTGATAGCCATCGCCATCGCCGCGCCCGTAAAGCCCCAGCCAAGATGAAGCGCAAAGAACCAATTCTGAAGAAAACTCAACGGGGCGCCAACAAGCAGCGTGTATGTCGTGATGTGGAAGAGGCCCTGGGATTGGACAAAGCGCTTGCCACTCTCGAAAGCCGCAACTCCGGGCATCCCGAAGATCAAGATGCGAAGATACAGGGCGGCCAGTCGAGCCGTCTCATGGTCAGGCACGAGAGCTGTCAAGATGGGCTCTGAGAACCACCACAGCACGGCGATAGGGCTCATCAACAGCCACAGGAGGAACGTCATCCGTTGAGCCTGAAGCCCGACGAGGTGCTTATTTCCGGATCCATACGCGATGGAGCATAGAGTATCTAGGCATGTCGCTAGGCCTTGAACGGGAACGTAGCAGGTGATGCTTGCGGTCATCGTAGCAACTGAAGGGTTGTGCCAGTCAGTCAGAACTCGATGTCAATGTCGTGCAGAAAGGGCGGTACCTACGATTGACGGCGGCTAACTCGAGCATTCCAAGCCGGCCCACAGTAACGACACTCCCGATCGTGACGGAGTAGTGAAGCAGGAAGGTCGCAATGAGGGGGGCAGAGTAGCCTATAAGCGTTTTTGCCTCGCGCTGCCACGTTGTGTTGACGCGATGGGCAGCCACGGCCTCCTCCCAGATCTTGTGGACGTCACGGGGCAGCGGTGTCTGGGGCCCATACATGTCGTGGTCCATCAACAATGGTGATGTCTCAGCTGGACTTCCGGGAAGCATGGAAGTCTCATGGGACGGGACATCGTCCCCGCTGAACATGTGGTGATAGACACGGTCGACGACGCTACCGTGCCGTGTCTGGGAGTGTTTCGGCGGCAGGATATCATTGTCGCGTAAGAGGTTGACCTCGGCTCGGAACGACTCCTCGATCTCGTGTGGGTTGGGGACAGGCCGATCGACGCCTGGAAGCGAGACTGATGAGAAGCCGCAGCCGAATGCGACGCCTGTCGGGTGAAATGCCAGTTTTGCATCCTCTGCATCAAGCCGGGTCTCATGGTCAAAGCCGGAGTCGGAATCGGAGTCGGAGCCAGAGGTGGGCGGCTCGTCGCCGTTGTTTTCATCGTCGATATCGTCCTGGAGGATCTCGCGGGCAATTGGCGACGTCGAGAGGAACATCGGGGGCATGGACAGGCTCTCAGGCAACAGCGTCGACATGATAGAGCCTCGGCGGTTCTCCGGCCGCCGAATCGTGATTGAGGGGATGTTATCCATGGAGAAATGTATGCGCAGCAGATGGCGGATGCTTGAATCGTGACAACTGGGGTGGTTTGAAGTAGATCAAGTCCGCGCAATCCGGCTGCAGTGGATTGCAATTGAAGGAGGAGGCAAGAGCGATGGGCGGGAAACGCTGTTGGTCCTTTCGAGTGTTAAAAAGGAGGTAGGTACAATGGCTTATCGTCGCCATGCGAGCTTCTGGTTGGGTCACGCCGGACAATGACGACAACACACCTTGGCGATCTGCCGATCGTCCCAACGTCGCTGAGGTGGTGTGGCAGACGTCAACGACCCCCCACCTGCTGCTGCCTTCCGACGGATTATTTCGGACTGCACTTATCATAACAATGGATCACAACTGTCCATTGTTGAGGCATTGATGGCCACCCTATCTTTCTTTCGCGCGGTTTTAACAGCAGCTCATCTGAAAGAATTATCTGCTAAATCATCAGACTGCACTGCACAGTGGCACCGAAACAAAGCCAGCGTGGAACGGATGACTCCAACAAGTTTAGGGCAGAATGAATTTCGGGCTCGCTCCGATCTGGCGCCGAGGGCTTTCCTCAGAACTCCTTCAAAACATCGACAAATAGGAAGGTACCAGCCAATACAAAAACCATCGGTATGGCCGAATACAGGAGGATATGAGTTTCAAGACAGAATGGGTATACATAGAACAAAACATTTGGGTATTACAACTTCAGCCAATGGTATCACCCCGTCATCATTACATTCACACCGTTCTGGTATCGCCCCTGACCAAAAATCTTTCCACTGGCATTTAAACCATGTCGTCGGCTACAGCTCCTCGTCCCCGGGGTAGCCCCTCTCTTGGAATGGCCGTCTCGGGGCGGCGGGGTGACTGTCCGTGTGTTGCCGCCCTGTCCGCGACAGGACTGCCGTCGCTCCAGACGCTGTTGGCCCCGTTTGACAGCCTCCCATCGCGCGGGGCTCGCCCGACTCGCCGTCTGCGGCCCCACCCGAGCTTTCTCACAAATACAGCGCGCTCGAGGTACTGGGGGTCGGCCCATGCCGTGTAATCCAACGTCTCACGCCTCTTGAGAGGAATGTGGTTGTAGCGCCAGTCCCAGAGCGCCGCGTAGCATGTGCGATATGATGCAAAAGCCATGAAGGTGCCGATCGCCGCGCCAACCAGGATGTCGTACCAGTGGTGGTCCTGCGTGATGGAGAGGGCGCATGCCATCAGAACAGCACCCAGAAGCGGAGCCATGAGTAATGCCAGCCAATAAAAGGAGGTCTGGCTGTTGCCCCAGACCTTCAGCTTGGCGTTCATCCACAGGAACAGGAAGACGTAGCCGGCGAAGGCTGCGGTTGAGTGGCCAGAAGGGAAGCTCGTCATGGCGTTCTTGAGGGTCTGCTTGTTTGGGTTGGTGCAGATGTCGACCGAGTACATGATCTGGCGGAAGCCGACGGCGTTGAGATTCGTCGAGTTGTGGCCAGCAGCAAGGGTGATGTCAGGCATGCAGACAGACAGGAAGTATGGGCGGAAGCCTCCGGCTAACATCTTGATGATAACCTGGAAGAGCGTGCTCAGAATGACGGAGTAGAGCACACCGAGTACGGCGTTGTTGGCGTCCCAAAAACTGCGGATGCGTATCTGCGCGAGAAGGACAACAGCGATGGGGACCAATGTCGAGAGAATGCCGGATAGTCCTGGCGAGATGATCCAACCCCGCTCAGGGTACGCGAACTCAGGATACACAATGTCGCCTGAATCGGTGAAGGTTACAGGAAACGTGCGGACGGCGGCAAGAGGGGCCGAATAGATCTTGAATCTTGTGTTAGCTTGGTATCGAAACTCCACACTCCCGTCCTACTCACTGCTTGTGAGGCAGCTCCGAGTACCGCCATGGCGAGGAGGTCCTTCCAAGACTCCCTCACCCATCGCAAGACAAACGAGCCCAGTTGTTTTGCTCTTGAGTCGCCTGCTGTCGCGTGCCACTTTTCGTTGATCTCGGCCGCGGGCCGCTGCTGGCGGTTATGGCGGTGAAGAGGCGTCATCTCTGGTTAGACTTGTCTGAGACAGATGCTTTTGGTAGTTGTGTGTTGAGAATCGCCTCGCAGGAGCAGATGTTGGTGTGGTCTTCTTGGGATTGCGGGGCCAGAGAAAGGCGCGCAGATGGGTGCGATGACACGGGCATCTTGAAATAGCTCTCAACAATGAAAAGCGCCAAGACAGCTATCGTCACAGTATTCTGTGATGCAATGGCTTCTTTCCACGTTCGCAACTGGCACAACTGGTTCATGTGCAGTCCTGAAACCTGCAGAAGGTGGAGTGACGTCACTAGCGCGGTCCCGTCAATTTTATTGGTCGGCTGCCTGTGAGCTTATTGGAGTGGGGCACGGGTCGTTCCGCTTCGATGGGCGAGACTGATTGCCATGTGATGCCGCACAGCGGGAGGGCAGGGCGCGTTGTTCTGCCTGAGGTCAAACATTGTCATGCCTTAAGCCAAAAATAAACCTGGCCTCAGGCATCACTTTACAGCTGGCTGGCAGCCGGAGATTCTGCGATTGCACTGCCAAAGTACTTGCACGTATTTGTACGCAAGAGCACCCTGTGACGGCAATCTCGATGAACATCCCACTGAGCTAACCTACGTGCCAGAATAACTAGCCTAGTCATTCTGAATGCGCCCCGAGTAGAAAAGGGCGGTTGGTGCTTGTCGTTGCTGTTGTGTTGCCTCTGCCGGCAAAAGCCTGACACATTACCCGTGGGCCCGTGATGAGCGCCGTCCCTTCCTTCAAGATTTGAAGGGCTTTGTTCCCGGGCCATCATTGAAGCTGCGACTAGAGTCGAACACGAGTACCCACCTCATTGTATTCCGTTCAATGTACCTGCCCGGCGGACAAATGTTGGGCAAAATGCGCGGGGTTGTCCTCGTCGTCCTTTCCGCTTCGGCATGTTGCCAGGGGACGCCTTTATCGGTATTCTCGGACCCACCACTACAGCTGGTAACGGCAACGGGGACCGCAGCAGCATCACCGGCAACAACAAAGGAGACTGACATCTGCCTTTCGAGGAAGTTTCTGGCGGTCTCTCACTGCAATGACATAAACCCGGAGTGGACGAACAGCACTCTCGCAGCCGCCGGCTTCAAATGTTGCTGGGAGATGGTCCTGTCGCTTGAGGGCAATCCAAAACTCTCGTTCGTTGAGATACCTGTCCCCTATGCAGCCCAGCGACTAACACCAAACTTACACAGGGCTTGGCTGACGCTCGACGAGAATGGAGACGTAACCCGCCGGTGCGTCTACCGTGGCGGCTGTGTCTCAGGCCTGTGAAGCATGGAAGCGAGCGCGTTTTTCCAATCTGGAAGTACATAGAGATTCTAGCTTATAAACGGTTTTTGCTAGTTACAACCAAGGCGTCATTCCTGGTCCTCTGGATGCAAGCTCACAACGGCCCCACTGTCTTTGCCCAGACCTCCAACAACGCGAAAATCATCATGCAGGTTGCCAGCGCTTCAATCACAACCCTCTCGAGCGTCCATCTCACACCACCACTGTCGATTCGCCGAGCCATCGGCAGGCCCGCGATGAAGTAGGATGCGTATCCGAGTGACCCCAGTTTGAGCATCCGTCGGCGACTTGCATAGGCGAAAACATCTGTCAACAGGGGGCTGGCCATGAAGAACGTCTCGAGAAATGCGACGCTGTAGGAGATCAGAATGATGACAACGGTGCGTCCTGCTGACTTGAGATCCCAGCGCCGAACTAGGTGCCTCTCGGCGGTCATGAGAGCGGTGAAGTACGTCATGAAGTAGGCATGGGTGAGGGGGTACATGAATACCGGCACTTGCTGACGACTGTGCCCAACCATGTCTGTGCTGAATGTCCAGCGAACGTCAAACGAGTACCGCATTCCCATGAGATCGAAAAAGTAGTGCGTGCCCGTGTAGGTGCCCATGCAAACGAGGATGGCAACCCAGACGTTGAGTTTCAGCCAATAGGCGTTCCACCATGGGCCCCCCCGGTTTGGACGTCCGGGAGATAGCGCGGGCACCAACACTGCCGGTGTTGCCACGAGTATCGAGAAGGAAAGATACTCGATATCGCTCCAGCGCCTAAGAGTCCCCGAAATCATGACGGCGGCGACAGGGACAATCCAGAATGGGCTCTGACACAGAATTACCCATTCGGTCCACGTCCTTTCGTCCTCCAGCCGCTGCGCATCGCGGGACCGCGTTTTTTCGGAAGCGATCGCTATCTTTTCTGGGTTAGGCGGCGTCTCCATGATATTAGGTAGGTATTAGTCACTCGTTCTTCGGCAGTTGAGGACTCGGCCGCGTGGCTGGTAATCGTGTTGTATGGTGAGAAAAACCAAAATCACAGCTCAGGGGCTCAAGGTGCGGGGTTTTGATGCGGGACCGGGGTCAAGCCGTTGCAGTGCATGAGACCGAGCCCCTGAGTGTGCTCAGTGGGTCCGGTAACTCAACGACCTTAGCTTGCAATGAAGAAGGGCCCCAACAGAATCGACCTGGCACCGATCACCTGAATTGCAGTTTTTGGAGACACTCGCCCTTCAATTCATATCTACCATTGGTACAATCTCGAATCTCCCCTCCCCCCCGTTTTTCAAGTGCCGACTCTTCCTCCCACAACCAACCTTCTCACGATGTTGCTACCGCAGGCTTTGTGACCTGTGCTGGTATCGAACAGACGGATACATAGCTCGTGGCGGTAGCAGTAACAGTGTGGCCAACCATCTGGATTGTCGTAAAAGTCTGAATGTACGTCTCAACCACCCCGGTAAGTGTGAGCGTTGCCATCGTTCCATTGACGTTAGCTGTCGTGATGCGCGTAATGGTGTGTGATTCAACTAGAGTTCTTGTTGGCTGTGTCCCATCTTGTCTTCGGACCATCCCGGCGGCGTTTCTAGCTCTTCGCCCCCTGGAACCCCGATGCGCAACTGGGACGTAAGCGTCCAAAGCTCTGGTGGCCTCTGCTTGAGTCCTGGCTCCAGACACAAGATGGCTCATTGGCTCTGGAGGAGGTGCTGTGGGTAGTGCGCTGGAGCTGCAATCGCTACGCTGCCGGAATTCCGTAGAAGTGCTAGCTGTGAGGGTCATGGTGTAGTAGGTGCTGACCACGTTGACGCTTGGGTTGTCACAAACGATTGACGTGATCGTGACGATGTCTGTCGTGAAGGTCTTGACAACTGTCCGTGTCAGTGGCTCCCTTGTCGTGACTAGCGTCCTCTTATCGAATTGAGGGCTGGCTGGGTCTCGGGGAACCGGCGTCCACCTCTTAGCTGCCAGGGTCACTCTTGGGACTGGGGGCCATCGAGTGACAGATGTCTTGCAAACCTCGGTGGGTGAAGTCCATGTGTACTGACCGGCCTTCGTGTACGTCGAGGTGTGGGTGGCAGCAATGAAGTATGAGTGGATGAGTGTGTCTGTGCATTTCGTCTGGGTAATAGTCCGCTCTGCCAAGGTAACAGTTGGGAAGACCAGAGAAGGCCTTGTGACGGGAGTTGTGCGGTCATTCAGTGTTAGAGTAGTAGCCTGTGATGAAAGCGTTGTCGTCCTCGTGATAGTTACCACGGGCTCTACACTGCTCGGGGTTGCTGTTGGGTCCTCTGGCGGATACACGTATTCGTGCGTCAAACATGCAGAGGGAACAGAGGCGATGGTTGTAGATAGGTAGACGGTCTGTGCCGGCTGTGTCCTCCAGACAATGCTATCGGAAGGGTTCAAGTGTATCGTGACCGTAAATTGGGGAGCCCAGACAGTTGAGGTAGATGTCAGGGTGACCGTTGCGTGGACTTTTGCAGCTAGCCAAACTGTGGCAAGAAAGAGAGAGGCCATGATTGTTTCCGTCGCCGACAGAACTGATATATCAAATCTGTTGGAGTCCAAGCTTGGTAAACGACACCAGTGACTGCAGACTGACACCAACAGATGGGTCCGACCGGCCCTATATATGGTCTTTTTCACACCTTTTTCCTGCACATACTGTCAGCCGTATCGCCCAAAACTGCAATGTACCAGGAGACAGGGGACTCTTTACCAGGCTGATAGTTGAACAGCAATACGACCATGAGACACAGACTCGGATCCTTTGCACTCGGACAGTGGGAGATCGGCGGACCTACAAACTCCGCAAATCCTCCCAGTAGGCAAGATTTATGTATTCCTCGGATTGCCCCAGAGCCTGGAGTGTAAGAACTTGGTAGGTATGTGCGATGTGCATGGGGGTGGGTGGTATTAGTTCCTTTCGTTTCGCAGCTCTGAGATGGAAGTTCCCATTCCGGCCAGTTGGAGCAGAGCGGGGGGACATGAACAATGGGACCATGTATTTGATGGGTCCATCCTCAATTTGTTGTTTCCCACTACCAAATTCCTTGAGGATTTTGGTCGCGTATAGCCTAAAGCAGCGTGACATCTCAAAAATTGGATTGAGGGGTAAGGAGTGGTCAGCCTCCCGCCGGTTGAATGATGATACCTAAAGGCGGTGAGGCCGAGTGCGTGTTTCCTCAACTCCCAGGCCATGCATGGTTCATTGTTGATTTGCATCAAATCTCGCCTGATCCTTCGACGTTTCCCGAACTTATTTCACTGACAGTCGGACTTGATCTTTTGATATATCTCGTTTCTTCAAAAAAGAAGTGGGATGGCTTCAAGTACAATGGAGGCTGCTGGTAAGCGTACGCTCTCCTGCACCGATCCCCTGACTGAAGCACAGATCTTAAATACAAAGTCCTGTTCAACTTTTGAGCCCTAGACTTCGGATCGTCAAAGCCTCAGGACATGAGATGACAACAAAGAAAGAACCGCCCATTTGTGATTACATAAGCAGCGCACGAAGGCCAACTCACGTGCTGAACAAGGAAATTGCAGACACCGGCAGCATGTGAAGTTCATTGAAATACCCGAAGCTGCTCGTACCGACTGAAGCCCAAGTCAGCCTGAAACTCGCGAAAGTTCCACGTCTACATATCGGTAGAGACCTCGCCACGCACTTGAACTCCGGCAACACAAATTCTTGCAGAAAGGCCGCACAGTCGGTGCATCGGCGTGATGGCGGAACCTTCCCCGACATCAGCGCTCACCGCCCCGGCGAAGTCAGATGCCGCGACGCTGGCTCACGTGAACTCGTACCACTCAACGCGTTGCTGCGCGTCTCCGATCTACGCGTTTCTCTTCGGTGAGGCCGACGCGTCGCTGATCCGCTTCACGAACGCGACGCGTGGCCTGTTCACCGCGCGCCTCACTCTCTCGGACCGCCATCTCAACTCTTCCGGCTCGATTCACGGATCTGTGTCAGCGACTATTGTCGATTGGGCGGGCGGCCTTGCCATCGCTGCCTGGGATCTTCGCACGTCAACTGGAGTTAGTGTCGATATCAACATTTCCTACCTGTCTGGAGCTCGGCTTGGCCAGGAGGTCGAGATTGAAGGCAAAGTTGAGAGAGTCGGCGCAAACCTGGCTTTCACCGAAGTCAGGATATGGAAGGTAGATGCATGTGGCGAGGGAACTCGTGGAGCCTTGGTCGCTTCGGGCAGGCACACCAAGTTTGTGAAGCATTGAGCGCTTTCGCTGCTTCATGGAGCAGGCATGGCAATGACGAGGTGTTACGGTATGATGGCTTGATTTTGAGTCTCAGTCTGCAGATAGAAACCTAAAGTCACGATATACCCCCCAAACGGTCAATACCTCAAACTTCCCAGTCCAATCATCCCAAATGATCTTGTTTTGTCCCCTGCCTCCGTGAATGAACCTGAGTCTTGACGTCCCATTCCACCACGCTGGCCCAAATGAATCCCATGTCCATTGAGACGAAAAGCTGCATGCGAATAGCGCAAAAACAAAGCACAAAGAACAGACCCATGCTCCCAAATGCGAGGGTTATTGTGGCTGTCCTGCTAGGTTCAGACGGCATCCTGGTCCTCATCCTCGTCCGCGTCGACGACCTCGGTCTGAGCTGCTTTCTTGCCCTTTGCCGACCGGGAAGTCTTCTTTGCTGAGCCGCCCTCGCCACTGCCAGCGGGAGCCTTCCTCTTGCGGGGGGTCGAGGGACCAGCGCCGACCGCGTCCTCGTTGACATTAGCGAAAAGCTTCTTTCGGAGTTCGCCCCATTTGTTGGAAATCGTCTTGGGCTTGACGCCCATCTTCTCGGCGAGCTTCGGAATGTCGAGCTATTCTTTGTCAGCCAGACCCTTCTGAAGACTGGGCTGTAGTAATTTTACCTCGGGAGGGCTCTTGAGGCAGGTAATCGCAGTCTCGAGGAACTTGCGATCGTGCTCCGTGAGGCCGAGCTCACTGCCGTTGCTAGAGGCGGTCGGAGTAGTAGACATGTTTGCGGTTGTTGGGAAGGTAGTGTGGGTGAATTGTGGTGAAGGTTGGTGAAACTTGGGTGATTGTTTGTTGTTGGGTTGAATGGAAAGCGCGGGGTGGGGTGGTGGGAAGTAGAAAATCGCGGTTCTGGAAACGCGGGGTGTTCGCATTTTTCAGCCCTGGCTGGCCTTTTCCTTTTTTTGTGGCTGCACGGCGGTCGCCCGGTGGCCCAGGCAGGCGCACCTTTCCCTGATTCCTGGGAAGGCACGGCATTTCGGCCACTTCATTTGCATCCTGAGTCCCAGGTTCAGGGCAAGTAGGAAATGGGTTCTCGCAATGCTTGTTCCACTGTGTGTATCCGTAGGCGGTATCGAATGCAGATCCGAGTACCTTTGGAAGAGAGGCTCCTGATGGCTCGGACCTAGTCTTTGCTATCATGAAGTTGCCATGCGATATCATTCAAGTCCCCAATTCAATAGACTCACTTGCCAAATGCTCAAAGAACTTGAAACTTCCCCATTGACTTGCGCTGCCATGCTTTCGTTTCCTAACATACCTGAGGTGGCTCTTTAGTCCCGGTGTCTTGCAAAACAGATGCTGTCGCACCAAGTCGCGACTCAAGAAATTGACATGGATGCACTTCGGTCTCGATCTGGAACCAATTTCCACAAAGACACGTCTGAGGTGTTGCCTTGAGGACTCAAGAAGGTATGGCGTTTAGTGCATCAGCCCTACGAGCTCTGGGGTCTTCCAAAGTCATCGCGTGGGACGCCAAAACCTAGAAGTCGGCCCCAGTCTCAACTTGGAACCTTCAAAGCCGACCGTGAGTATGAATAGCTTTGTAATTTTTGCATCAAAGCTCAGCCATCGCTCTAAGAGCATGCTGTCATTGATGAATCTGGGCTACTTCATAAGGCCTGACTGAAGTGACGGAGTGCACTTCGTGCCTTCTTGCATGTTGAGATGGAGGATCGAAAGCTTCCATCCAGCGTGCCATAGAACATTCAAGGATGGAGTCCGACCCTCCTGGTGCACGGCAGCCAAAGATGAGAATGTGGAACAAACTTACACATATCTCCTCCTAGACATCAGTTGAAATGGTTTTCACCATCATGGCAGCAGAAAACACATTTCCCGTTGTCGCCATGTCCAGATGACGTCATGCAGTCCAGGGTTAGGGCTGGAAGACGGGAGCTCGCCTGCCAGATTCCCGAGCAAGTGGGGCCTCTGATTGCTTGGCCGCACGCGACTTCTCTCGGTCGCGTCGAGCTGGCCGCAGTCGAGATTCCCAATCCTACTCCGAGCTCAGACAGCCAGCTGATGCCATTTTGGGGTCGCGTCAATGGGAGTATATCCTCTCGCTCCCCACCAGCCATCGCGACGCAATTTCTATCTGCCCAACCTCCGGTGCGCGAGCCGCGCACGACAGATACGCCTTGATTGCAGCCACGATGAGTGTCTGGTTAGTGACCAAGTCCCTGTCGTCATCAAGTTTTAGCTAACTCAAAGTACATTATCTAGCAAAGGGAGAGCTCCTTCCACTCAAGCCCTGGCACTGACCTATCCTCCAAAACCTCCCCGGCCATGCCGTTATGAACTGGGATCATTAGCACATAAGCAGAACCGATTAGGACGGCAAAGGTGGCCCTACCATATGCCTCGCCAACCACGATATTCTCAACCTCACCCCGGCGCCAGAGCACCATCGGAAAGTTGCACCCGGCGAGAATCGAAACGGCGTCCCCCGGTCTGATGTCGGAGGGGCCGATGTAGAGGCGGGAACCGGCTGTGACGAAGAAGCGCCGCTTGTCCATGATAGTCTCGATGACCAGATCTTCCGACCGGAGTGTCTCAGCATCCACAAACGACCTAGCCCTCAATACTGTCCTCAACAGTTCGTCCGTGACTGTGCCAAACAAACCTGTACCATCTGGCGGGATATCACTCAGCATTAAGCGAGCAGATCCAACAATCTCCGAGGCGCTCCGTCCCGAGCTGCAGAGGGGATCAACCTCAGCGACAACATCAAACACCACTCCGCAGGTGTAAAGAACAGTCAGAGTTTCGTCAAACCGAACCAAGGGCTCAAGATTCCCCGACGCCGAATATCCGTGGCCATGGAAATGCACGGCCGATGTCGAACCCGAGTAATACAGGAGCGTCTAAATGCGAGAACCGCTGATGAAGAGCGATGGCTGATGGCCGTTCGCCTCTCTCCTCCAGTCGGGGACCCAGGTCGGGAGACCATCCCGGGCTTTGGACTCCGAAGCCGCGAGAAGGATGTCAAGCGACTTCTCGCTTGCGATGATACTCGCAGCCGCCTCCCGGTATACTGATCCAAGTGGTTTGGAATAGTCCGGAAGGAGGTCGACACCCTCTTCTCCCACCAAGCCGAGCACCGCGAATACCTTGTCTCTGGGGTCCGTCGCTTCCCTATCCCACATGTTCCACAGCAGATCCGACAGTTTGCTGCCGAGCAGCCTCCTCTTCGAAATATGTATCGCGAGCCCATACCTTCTCTTCAGCTTATCCCAAGACTGCCACCGTGACGTTGTTTTAACCAGATAGCCGATGTCGTCCCATCCCTCGTGGTAGTCCATGGCTTTCTCAAACGTCTTCCACTTCAGCGTAGCGTTCCCACACTGGAGAATGGCTTTTCCAGAGTGCCACACCTCCTGCACCACTCAAGTCCGTGACCACCAAGGCCGTGACAGGAGATCGTCCAAGGCCTCCCAATCTGCTTGTCGAGAGTCCTTGAAAAACTCGCCGTAAGAGCCGTGGAAGTCATAATACAGGATCGGATATCCAACGACGATGTGCCCTTGACGCTTCCAGTTCTCATCGTGCTCCTGCAAATACGTCTCGAGGGTTGGCCGCGCCGGCTGGTTTCGTGGAGCGGGCGGCAATTCTAGCTCGGGGAGCGATTCCTGGCCGGGAGATGGCTCTACCTCTGCGCTTTTCGCTCCCGGCAAAGGAGCCTTCTCGCCCAAATCTTGCATTCCGGGAGATTCGTCTGAGACAAACGACTCAGCGTCCTCGTTTCCGCTCGGCTCTTCTGCCCCACCCTGCGATAACTGCTCTTCATTCTCCTCATCCGCACTAGAACTCGATCCCGAATTGTCCCTACCTGGGGAGCCGTCGGTGAGAAAAGTTCCATCTCTACACTCCAAGCTTGTGTCACTACCTTGTCTGACACCGTTGATCCAGGACCTCCGTAGGTTGAGCTTTCGCGCCATAGCTATCTCCCTCAGAAAGGACATGGCGCAGTTGCTCCTCTCCGTATCTTCGCCGATCCACGCCACCAAGCGGGCGGCACGGCAGTAAATATGCTTCATAAGCATCACCTAGGCACCGCGCTCGTCTATGTCAGCTTGGTTGATACATATCCAGTCAATCCACATGGTGCGTCGCGCATCGGCCCGTCGCAGGCGCCGCAGCGCGCTTTCCAGTTCATGTGTGACCGGGAACGGCTGCCGGTTGAGCTCCATCACCGGGTTGCTCACCGCATGATCGCCACACCAGGCATAGGAGAGGGCTTCGTAGACCGGGGGGTCGCTGAGGGGAACTTCGGAAACTGTGCACCGCAGAGGGGCGTCATATTCCCTAGGTAAAATATCGACGAGGCGGAAGTGGTTGAGGCGCTCCAAGCTCGGGAGAGGGTACTGCTGGGGCATCGTTGTCATCCCTCTCAGCAGCCCGTTGTAGAAGCTGGTATTGCCGAGGTGTCTGCCAGCAAAGTGAAGCTTCCCAAAAACAAGCCCAGGAAGACCTTCGGAACCCATGGGAATTGCTGGACTTGCGGCTAGTGGCTGTCCATGCTGCAAATGGACGGTGCCAGCATCGGCCACACCTTGCGTGTGCCCTGAACCTTCAAATCCGTAACGATAGGTATCGTAGCTTGCAACTGAAACATCAGACGTCGGGTTGGTGTTCCCCCCGAATGGCCTTCCGGTGTCTATAGACCCGCTGGCATACGGATTTGACGCCCTGCTTTCGAATGAGTTTTCTTCTAAGACGATCCCCTGTGTTGGAGTGAACCTGGTGCCGAGCGGGCCTGGCTACACAGACACGACCCACCAGGCATGCGCCGGCGTGGGGGGTGCCAGAGTAGGTGAGGTTGTCGTTTGGGCGATGACTACCTCGCGTCACTGTCGTATAACTCTAGCCATGTCTGGCGGAACTTCGGCATCCTCTGGGTTAGTGTTATTCCTCAACGACTTTCATCGGCGCGCTCCTCCTATCTCGGGGCAAAAGCACCGACCACCCCTCCTGGAACATACACTCGCGGGTAAGGGTTCAATGGAACTTTAGCTAACATTTTGGAATAGGCTTGGTGGATCCTCTTTGTTGGAATCACTATCGTGGCAACTTCGAGGTGGCGTGCCTCCTCCGAATCCGGGCCTTCTCTCCTCATCCCCCGCGAGAAGGCGAAGACTTCTCAACTCCTGATGCCCGACGAGGAATCACAGATCGATGAAAAGCCGAGCGGGAGCAGCAGTGGTGATGAGACTGTAGTCGAGACTGACAACTCTCCGGATGGCGACAAGGATGACAATGACAAGTCACTTCTTCGCAACACTTCCATCTTTACCTGGAAGAATCTCACATACACTGTCAAAAATCCCTCGGGCGACCGTACCTTGCTCAACAATGTCCAAGGATGGGTGAAGCCGGGCATGCTCGGAGCTCTCATGGGCGCCTCGGGAACCTGTAAAACGACCTTGTTGGACGTACTGGCACAACGGAAAACCGATGGCACCATTTGCGGTATAGTGCTTGTGGACGGCCGTGAGCTCCCTGTTTCGTTTCAGAGGTGCGCTGCCTACTGTGAGCAGCTAGATGTCCACGAGCCCTACGCCACGGTACGCGAGGCATTGGAGTTCTCAGCATTGTTGAGACAGAGCCGCGATACCCCAGAGAAGCGAAGCTCAAGTACGTCGATACGATTATCGATCTCCTGGAACTACACGACCTCGCCGACACTCTCATCGGCCGCGTTGGAGCCGGCCTCACTGTTGAGCAGCGAAAAAGAGTCACCATCGGCGTCGAACTCGTTGCCAAACCCAGTATTCTCACATTTCTGGATGAGCCAACGTCGGGCCTGGATGGGCAGTCGGCCTTCAACACGATGCGCTTTTTGCGGAAGCTCGCCGACGCTGGCCAGGCCGTCCTCGTTACCATTCACCAGCCCTCAGCCCAGCTCTTTGCCCAGTTTGACACTCTGCTCTTGCTGGCCCGTGGCGGGAAGATGGTTTACTTCGGCGACATCGGCAGTGGTGCTTCCACAATTAGAGATTATTTCGCCCGTCATGGCTACCCGTGTCCCGCTGACGCCAACGTCAGCGAACACATGATTGATGTCGTGTCTAGGTCTCTCGGAAAATCACGTGACTAGAATGAAGTGTGGATGGCGTCCCCTGAGCGCAATGACATGGAGCGGGAATTTGACCGCCTTGTCGAAGAGGCTGACTCAAAGCCTTCAGCTAACATGGACGACGGCAACGAGTTCGCAACAACCCTTTGGCAACAGGTTCGAATTGTCACACATCGAGCGAACGTTTCACTTTTCAGAAATACCGATTATATAACTAACAAACTCGCGCTGCATATCGGCTCAGCCCTATTTAACGGCTTTAGTTTTTGGATGATCGGCGACCGGGTCGGCGACCTCCAGATGCGATTATTCACGATATTCAACTTCATCTTCGTCGCCCCTGGAGTGATTGCCCAGCTGCAGCCCCTCTTTATCGAGCGCCGCGACATCTTCGAGACGCGGGAAAGGAAATCCAAGCTTTACTCCTGGAAAGCGTTCATCACCGGGCTGGTGGTGTCTGAGATCCCGTACCTCCTAATATGTGCCTTCCTGTATTGAGCGGCATGGTACTTTACAGTGGGCTTTGCAGGAAATCTGTACAGCGCTGGCAGTACCTTTTTTGTCATGTTTTTATACGAGATGGTAATTATGGTCCCCGTCCTTCAACACCTTTCGGCGCTCATGGCCGCCCTGGATGTCTTAGGGGAGAGCAGTCACACCTGAGACAATGCCACACCCCCAAAGAACCTTGAAAGAGTGGGCTAACAGTTTTATTAGATCTACACAGGAATCGGCCAGTTCATCGCCGCCTACTCACCTAACGCCGTCTTCGCATCGCTCTGCAACCCCCTCCTCATCGGGATTTTAGTTTCCTTCTGTGGGGTTTTGATTCCTGCTCCGCAGATCCGAGCCTTTTGGCGCTACACCCTGTACTACCTTAACCCCTTTTAATTTCTCATGGGCAGCTTGCTCGTCTTCAACGTCTGGGATGTTGACGTGAACTGCACCGAGGGCGAGTTTGCCCGCTTCGATCCGCCCAACGGCACCACCTGCGGCGACTACTTGGCCGGCTACCTTCAGGGTACAGGCTCCAGCAGCAACCTCGTCAACCCGGGTGCCACAGCCGATTGTCATGTCTGCCAGTACCGTGACGGTAGCGACTACCTCAGGGGTCTCAACCTCACCGAGCACTACTACGGTTGGCGCGACGCCGCCATCTGCGTCATATTCGCGATTTCGTCATATGCCCTTGTTTTCGGACTCATGAAGCTGAGGACGAAAACGTCCAAGAAAGCCGAATGATTAGCCGAGTCCACCCAAAATACGGGGTCGAGTTCGTTCGTCTTTTTTTTCTGTATCATATTTCCATTTGTATTCAGAGACCAGCGGCCGTGCGCCCCGTGTTCTCTTTGTTCAATATATCAATAGAATATGTCGAGAGGAGCGACATGGCGTCTTTGGGCGTCACACATACATTATAATGATATCCTGACACTTAGTTCCTTTTTTCACCGAATGCCCGCGTTGTTCAATCCTAAAAGAATACCCCAAAAAGGGTAGACGGACAGGGATGCCCCCCTGACTGCTTGGCAAACGCCAGGAGAAGAACCTTTTCGCTTGAAGGAGGATACGACTGTCCCGCATTGCCTGTCAAGTCGGGGACGACTGGAACCTACAATGGCGGTCGCGAGTACTCTGCAGAAGTCTGGCGCCGGAACTGGTAACACGGGTTTTGCGAAGAAATTGTCTCATTGCTCATTCGTGTTTATGTACATGGAAAATTTACAGGGAGATCGTACAAGATAGTGGTCGCGTCATTTGGTGACACAAGACTGCTCCTTTTGCGCCTTTTGCGGCGGCATCCAAGCCAAGAACCCTTTCCCCCCATTTTATGCATGGTCAAGTTGACCAGCGCAACAGAACGCCTCTATCGCCCTTCCAGTGGCCGGCGGAACACTATACGGCATGATCCATCTTGTTCATTCTGTACCAGCCCTCCCGATCCTCCAGGCGAGGATGGGAGCGATCTGAGTACTCGAGCGTGATTTCGTTTGTCTGAATGATCTTTCCAACGCCGGGACTGCTCGTGTCCAGGATGCTCCTGTCGCTCCGGTCATCGCCCGTGCCAGTACCCTCGGTCATGTACCCGGCCTTGCGGCTTGCCGAGGTGGTGGTGTTGTTCTTGCTCATGTTGCTGCCCAGATGGCCGCTTCCTTTCTTCCCGGTTTCGTAGTAGCGTCCGGCCGAACTCTTAGCGTGCATAAAGAGCACGCGAAGCACTGGGATGGATGCTGCCATGATGGTTGTGGAGACCTCTGCGTTGCCCCAGATGACGAGTTGGGCGCCGTCGTCTGCATTGAGATTGGGAGTCAGCAATCGCACATGGATGAGGAACTGGGGTATCACAAAAGACTCACACGTAAAGTCACCCTTTACCATACCGGGGATAGCCACGGTCTTCATGATGGCGGTGATTCCTGCAAACACACCCAGACTCATGGCAAGGGCGATACCCAGCTTCTCCTTCTTCTTCATCTGCAGCCCCCATATCAACGGCCATGGCATCATGGCGAGCATAATGTCGACTAATGATGAGTAGGAGCCGCTAAAGATTGCGTAATTCGTGTACGGGTTGATAGCCACGCAGTCTGTCCTGCCTCCCTGGACGCACTTCAGCCACGTGAGGATGATGGTAGCATACATCTAGAGCAGAGACACACAAGTCAGACAGATGCTCGAGTAGGTTGCCAGCATAGGAAAGGTTTTACTTACCGCCAAGTTCATGGTGACGATGACAAACCACAGGAATGTTCTATGCTTCCACCCCTGGCTGAGACGCAGCATCGTCAGGGCGAACGACGTCTTGGACCAGACCGCCGCCAAGATGGAGAAGGTCGCCGAGATGTTGCTATTCAGGTCGATCAGAGCGTAGTTGGCCGGGTTGACGGCAAAGACGTGCTTGCCGAAGCCGAGTGCGCGGTTGTAGGAGCCGACACAGGCACAAACAACGAGGAAGACCTGGATGGAGCGACTGGTTAGAAAGGCGATCGCTGATCTCCAAGCAGGATGCGGGGATGGCGGCTTACCCAGGAGACGACCAGCAGGTTGTCGTCCCACCAGAGGCCGCGGTGCTTGAACCACTTGCACCACAGGCGCAGGGCCAAGATGATGCCGGACACGGCCGTCAACGTCCACGAGACCACGTCGATCTGGTAGCCGAGGTCCTCGTAGTACCCGGGAATGAGAGTAAGATCAGGCGGGCCGCCCCCGGCGCCCGCGCCGGCCCCAGAGTCTCCAGCACCCGACATTCTGACAGTCCGCTACCCCGCCGTCGTCGTCGTTGTCGCCTTTGTCGTCGTCGTCGTCGTCAAACCCCTCTCGCGCAACTGTCGATCACTCTGCCGATCGCGCACCCTGCTGTTTTCTCGGGCTGCCAGGGGCCTTGCCGCGATCAGCGCCCGTCAAGACAGAGAGCCGGGGAGAAGTGAGAAGTGACGAGATGGTGGGTAGTAAGCGGGCAGCTGGCTAGGCCGGGAGAGAGAGAAGCAGATCTGCAAGAAATGTATCTCTTCTTGAACGACGGTGGGTCGCATCAGGGGATATAACATATTTTACTCTCCGCCGGGCACGATCCGCGACTCGCGTTGTGCGAACAGACTCGCCAACGAAGAAGACCTTTGGAAGCTTCTCTGCTGCCAAGCCACAGCAGCCCCTGAAACCAGCCGGCTGGAACCCCAGCGGCCCGCGAAGGGAGCGCTGCCCATGGGCGTGTTGCAGTGCTACTGCAGTTGCTGCATTAGGTGATACTGGTGGTGATGATGGTGATGAAAATCTGGTCGACGGAAGCTGCAATGAATGCTCGCTTCCATCCTTCCAAGCAGTGTGCTAAGGCTCAAATAACTTTATTCCTTCCGCGGGACAGGGGCCGTTGTCTTCCCGCCCAATCGCTCACCGCAGCAAGTGCGCGGACCCCCCGCTCTGCAGGCGCCACCAGCCTGTGGACCCCCTCGCTGGCGCCTCCCTGGTGTGTTCTTGGGAAGAAGGGAAGGACTCGCCCACCAGCACAGCACAGCATTCGGCCTTTGCCGTCCGCCCCTCGGATGATTGCCGTGCGCCTTGAGGAGTCGGGCGGTTTGGCCTCGTGGGTGATTCCGAATGTTGAATCGCCGTGGCTGCTTCGCTTTTCTGGTCGCAAACGGTTTCCCTCATCGTCATTGTCGCCATGGATAAACCCTGATGCCCTGCGACACCCGCCTGTCGTTATCGCGTTCTGCGGTCCTTCCCCCGCCCCCCGCCTCTTCCCCCAGACTCTGGTCCCCCACGAAGGAAGACTTCCACACCCTGAACAAGCCAGTGCCTTGCTGGGGTGGCCAGTGCAGTCGAAATTCGCTCTGCTTCACCTGGACTGTCCGGCGCGCCTGCGAGACCGGGGAGAGCAGAGCACCCCATGATTGGATACTACCATAATCTGGCAATGGCTTGGTCTATCGACTGAGTGCCTGCAGGAAGCCTGAGAAGGATGCCAGTGACTGATTTCTGCTCCCCGCGTGTTGTAAGAGCACGATGCGTGCAGCATGAACACTCTGATCAATCGCTTGCAGCACCTGTCGCCTGCTGCTCCCCTGGGGGAGGGTCATTCTAAAGTTAGCGACGCCCGGGAATCAATCAATATCATCTCCACCAGTGGCACCAGCCGCACATCCCTGCCCACGATGCAGACAACGTTCCGCGCCCCTGCCAATCCGACTCCGAGCTTCAGAGGTGGCCTCACCCACCCCCGGCATCTGTCCAGCAGCGGGGGTAGTCCTGGGAAGAAGAATTCAATTCACTGCAGCAATGTTTCATCCACGAAATCCTGCCCGAGACGCAGTGCCATTCGCACTGCAAACCGGTCTGCAAAGTTCTCAATGCAGCGACTTTCTCTCCGCGTCTCCCCGAACCGGAGAAACAAGTGCGCGTACGACCGACTGTGCTTTCTCATATTCTGAATCGATGGTACATCGCGGGAAGGACTCCTTGGTGGACGGCGCAGCCAGGCACACCTCTCACAATAGGGTCTCGATCTCCCCAAAGTTGTGCTTCTCGCAGGGAAATTTTACACTACTGAATCGGGCTGCAACAAGATAATGCAGCTTTCTCAGAACCCCAGTAATCCTCAAAACTCCATTGGAGGAGTATGGGGGTTGCATCTGGAGACACCGCAATGCGTGTTCATAATTTTTTGTGCATTCCTACACTATTCGCTAGTGCTGAAAACGAGGGTGTGACAGGGGCAAAGGTCGCCCGGAAAGGGGGTAAACTGGTCGGCGTAGAGCATCCGGTGCATGATCCTTCAACCTCGTCTGTGGCGTTCCATTCCCGGACGAAGGACACCAGAGAGCACAACCGTCGGCTTCCCCAGTGTTAGTTCCTGGTCTCTTTTCGATGCCGAGCCGAGTCCCATCACCCGGTCAATGTGCCTGAGCCAGCTGTTGCGATTGGGACGCATTTCATCGTGCGACGTCGCCAAGGTAGAGTCTGTTTTCCACTGGATTCTTCCCCATTCACAGTGTAACTATCGACACGGGTATCCCTCTCTGCCTTTGACTGGCCGAGCTTTGTGGCTTCACACTGCACAAGCGAGATAGAGGTCCAGCCGGCGTGGGCCTGCAGGAGCAGGAGGCATGTCAACAACTCAATGAGGACGCATGGCAATGATTAGGTTATAGGGTAGTATTTGGAACAGTGTCTTTCATGTGCTCCCTCGCAACACCAGACACCGTTACGCCGTTACGTTTGTTTCGCTGCTTCCCGCCCTTTTTTCCGCCATCCCGCATTATCTCCCCGGTCCCACGTTCCCCCCAATCGCCTCGGGTGCCGCGAGAGCTGTGGCTGCATATTTGGGGGCTCCGCTGCCACACTAGTGGGCAGGCAAGGCCAACAACCAACCTTGGTAACCTCTGCCTGAGATGAAACGTGGCGTCAGGAACATGAACCGTGGTACAACTCCGTAGTTGGCATTGCGATGCGTCGTGAGGACGTTAATATTTACTCAAAGCAAACATCAGAACTCGAATCAAATCACCAATGGATCACATCTTCCAGAATACAGGGTACGCATTCAAGACACCACAAAATTTCGGTTACCGATGTAATCGGAATCGTTTACATCCTTGCAATATCGAATGAATCATAACAGGTACTTTGTGTTGGAATCACTGTGCGTTTTACTAACCCTTCCGGTGTCATGCACTCACTCCCTGGGACCTGTCGCGTAGTATATTCCTGGAAAGCTCAAGGATGCTCCGAAATACAAAGACTTCCGGGGGGACGAACTAGTGTGATTTGGAATAGCTAGCGGGGAAATCCTTTCGCTAACATGCTCCAGGACTGGAAAACTCCCCTGGGAAGGTCGCCAAGATGATACTCGCTAACCTCAATCGCAAGCATGAACGGCAGTGTGGGGGCGTGGGATGTTTATCGTGGCTCTGTACTGTACCTAGTGTATATCTGCGAGCTGCATTCACACATCACCTTCATGCACTGCGAGTTATTATGCAGTATGGCTCTTCCGAAATCCAATGCCGTGGAACACCTGGAAGAGAAACGCAAGTTCAGCAGGCAGGCCTCCACGGTGTGCAATCTGGTTCTGCAACGGGCAAGACACCTGATGTCGGCTCAAGACAAACAAGGTCCACGCCTTTTCTCGTCTCCTGCCCGCATCAAAAAGAAAAGGCCCCCTGTCTACACTGCTGTTGATATCGCATGTGGGATGAAAATTTGATACAGAAATCAGTATCTTTGAAGAAGGCAGCGACAGTTCAATTCAAATGTCACTTATCTCTGGGGGCCGGCCCTGACGACACTAACAAGGGAAGTAGGATGGTGGCTGTTGATTCTCAAGAGCACAAACGATAAGGTAGCTTCTGCATACCGGAGGGGATTCGCGATATCACGTCCCACACCAACATGTGGCGAGGGATGAAAGAAGTGCTTGTACACAAGGTGTACCCTCAAACAATGCAATGTGTTGTCCGATGTTGTTATTAAAAAGTTAGAACGGAAGGACAAGAGGTAGGTGTGAGTGCATGGAAAAGGAGGAGGAGGGCAGGAAAAGAACTGCGAGTGTTGTTATGGGCTCTTACCATGGGCTCTAAATGGTCGTCAGGTTTGCAAGTCGCAATGACGGCATCGAATAATTTAACAGAGAATAGGCCCGGAGCCTCGATAAATTGAAACAGCCGGATGATATCTCATGGCATCTATGTATTCCTATTGTTGTGTAGTCCACCTATGCCCCCCCTTCAATGCTTATTTAGCGGGCCACCATGACCACCACGAATACTAACTCGGGTCACAGCATAGACTGTCTCATTTACGCGGCTTAAACGTATCTGATTGTCCCTCAAAATCTCAAATAGACAGACTCCAAATTACAAACACAACACAGCAAGAACTCCAACCAATGCTGCAAGGCCGACAGCACCGCCGGAACGAACAGACACAGTGCTCCCACCTGATTTCGGAGGCGGCGCCGCACCGGATGACTCCTTCAGCGGCGCAAACCCATACTTGAGCTTAGCCGTGTCCGTCTGATCAAAGACGTGGTAGTAACCCTTCATTAGGGGACTCCCGATTACCCAGGCAACTCTCCCCTTGCCTTCGGGATCTTGGATCTCGGCGCCGGCGGGCGTGTTGACGAAGACTGCCTGGCAGATGCCCGGCTTTCCAGGGTACTCGCCCAAGTTGAAAGCTCCCGGAGGCAGAGTCATGTTCTTTGCCTGTCCTTCAGGGCCGATGGCGAAGTTAATGTTCTCGGCGTTGACCTCGGCGAGGATGTCGCACGGCGCTCCCCACGCACCTGCAGGGTCGATCTGGATGATTTTGGGCGAGATGGCAGCATAGATGGCGGCGGCTGTGGTATTATCGGGGGTCATCACGTATGCAGTGCCTGAGTCCAGCAGCGCCAGTCCAGTGGCGCTTGACACTTTCTTGTTGCCAACAAAAACCGCAGGGCTCTCGATGAACCACTCGAGTGCCAGACTGACAATGGGCATGTCAAAGTCAACATAGGCAAGGTCGCCGCTGAACTTGTTCTCGTCGATGCCGCCGAGTGTAAGTTCGCCGCCGTTCGCTTCGTCGCCCGAGTTGAGATGCAACCCAAAGACGGGGCTTGGCACGGCGCCCGAGAGGACAAGAGACCAGAAGAAGGTAGTTCCCTGGCCGGCCTCGGAAAAATGGGTCAAATTGAGCGGGCTCAAGCCAAGGAGGCCGTCCATGGGCATCGTCACCATGCCTTCCGTGGCATGGTCGACTAGGATGAACGGCAGTTCGGGGACTGAGAGCCCAGCAAGGGAGACTGTATCGACCACGAGATGTGCGGTCAGATTGCTGACGGTGGTGACGGGCTGTGTGTCGCCTTGGGTGCCGAACACGGCCTCGATTGAGGTGTCCCCAGGTAAGGTCTTAAAAGATGTCGACTTGGCAGCGTCGTAGAGGTTATGCCCGCCGCAGTTGGTGCAGTTGCTTGCGAGCAGGAGCAGGTCGGCAGAGCCGGTGTCTAGAAGAACCGAGAATGTCTTTGGGGGAGTGCCGACAGAGATGTTTGTGAACCACTGCAGGTCTGCATTGTGCTGAATCCATGTGTCGAGGTCGACCTTTTGGCCTGTCGATGCCCGTTTGTGAGACGGGCCTGGTATGGTTGCACCCGCAACACGATGTTCAAGCTGAAATTTGATGGGCGTTGACGATGCAGCGGCTTCACCGAGAACCAAGGCTGACCCGGCGAGCAAACAAGAGCGACTGAACTTCATGGTGGAAAACACAGGTGGATGATGCTCAGAACAGTGTCCAAACGACCCTCCAGTGTGCTATGCCGGTGTGTCACGGACGCCGGTTATATACACGGCCATCTCCTCTTGCCTTGTTGACGAGGATGTCCGCTGTGACTGTCGTGTTGTCCGTGACTTGAGATGATCTACAGGTCTATCCTTTGGTGTTGGCGAGCGAACGAATCACAACGCAGCAAATCCGGCCACTAGCAAAGAAACGGGACCAAGCTGAGCAACCAGGCACTGCGCTCTGAGGATCTCGCAAAGGGCCACGGATTTGAATCCTTCCCATAGAAGTTTGTGAGCATATCAAGATCCTGCGCCCCTTAATTCCATTCGCGCCGGGCTGTTGCACTTCACG